>Ga0163215_100692_pt1 | contig 42632 bp, 44 predicted proteins | sample SynspAceP_FD_185934 | JGI IMG/M metagenome (GOLD analysis project Ga0163215, IMG submission 185934) | Saline lake microbial communities from Ace Lake in Antarctica - Synechococcus sp. Ace-P (Hybrid Assembly) | ecosystem: Environmental > Aquatic > Non-marine Saline and Alkaline > Saline | place...
TCGCCTATGTGTCGGTGGACTTCGGCTTCCTCTCCAAGCTCATCGGTGTGACGCCTGGCGACGAGAGGATATGGCGTTCAGGAACCGAGGTTCTGCTGGCAACAGGGCTTGTGGTCTTCCTGTTCACCTATCTCAATCTCAATCGCTGGCACACAAACCTGTCCTATGTGACGGGGACCTGGATCCTTGGATTGGGCGGGCTTTTCGTGGTGGCGATTTATGATCCGCCAGTGGCTTCCGGCATAGCCCGTATTTCCTTTGCCGCCACGGCTCTCGCCGGCGTCGCGCTGATCGCCTATCTCGGCTTCAACCGCTACGACAGGGCGGTGATGCTGATCCCGACATGGGCGCTCATATTATGTTGGGTGTTCGGCGCATGGATGACGGTGACGGGGCAACTGGCCAATGACATCGTGCAGCCCGCGCTTGGCGGCGGCCTGGTGCTGATCGTACTGCTGATGGGCTTTACGGTAATGCAGCACGCATTTGCTGGCGGCGCCTACAATCAGGGCCTGTTCTCGGACATGGAACGCCAGGCGTTGGCGCTGGCGGGTTCGGGCGATACGGTGTGGGACTGGGACGTTACCCGTGACCGGGTGGTAACCTCACCTGATCTGTCACCGCAGCTGGGACTTTCACCGGGCGCACTGGCGGGTCCGGCTCGCACATGGCTGCCGCGCATTCATGCGGATGACCGCGACCGGTTTCGCACCACGCTGGATGTGTTGCTGGAGCACCGCAAGGGCCGGCTCAACCATCAGTTCAGGATGCGCGCCGAGGATGGACATTACCACTGGATGGCGCTCAAGGCCCGCCCGGTGCTCGGTTCCAATGGCGAAGTCATCCGCTGTGTCGGAACGGTCATCGACGTCACCGAACAAAAGACCTCTGAAGACCGGCTGTTGCACAATGCGGTGCACGACAATCTGACCGGATTGCCGAACCGGCAATTGTTTCTCGACCGCCTGCAGACCATGATCTATCTGGCCGAACTCAATCCGAATGTGCGCCCGAGCGTGTTCATGATTGATCTCGACCGGTTCAAGCAGGTCAATGACAAGCTTGGAATGTCGGTGGGCGACACCATCTTGCTGGCACTGACGCGACGTCTCAAACGGCTACTCAAACCGCACGATACACTGGCGCGCATCTCTGGCGACCAGTTCGGGCTGGTGCTTGTCTCCGAGCAGGATGCAGTCAAGGTTGCCGCCCTGGCTGAAGCAATTTCCAAGGCCATTTCCGCCCCCATTGATTTTGCCGGTCAGGAGATCCGGCTCACCGCTTCAATCGGTCTCGTCACCTGGGTCGAGAACAATGCTGTCCCCGACGACCTGATGAAGGACGCGGAGCTGGCGATGTATCAGGCCAAGCGTTTCGGCGGCAACCGGATCGAACCTTTCCGTCCAGCATTCCGGACAGTGGGATCTGACCGGCAGCGGCTGGAAAGCGATCTGCGTCGCGCCCTGGAGCGAAACGAACTGACGCTGGTCTATCAGCCAATTGTCGAATTGAAGGATGCGGAGATCGCAGGTTTTGAAGCGCTGCTGCGCTGGGAAGACCCGAAGCGTGGCACTGTGCCACCATCGGAGTTCATTCCAGTGGCTGAAGCGTCCGATCTGATCCTTGATCTGGGAATGTATGCGCTCAAGCGGGCAGCAGAAGATCTGGCTAAATGGCAGGCCGCTATCGGCGAAACTCCGGTGTTCATGTCGGTCAATCTGTCGAGTGCGCAGTTGCTCAAGAGCGATCTGTGCAATGACGTGATCAAGGTTATCTCGGCGACGCAAAGTGATCCGACACGTTTTCGCCTTGAGTTGACTGAAACCCTGGTCATGCACAACCCGCAGCAGGCTCTGATGACGCTGTCACGGCTTGCCGATGCCGGCATTGGCCTGACACTTGATGACTTTGGGACCGGGCACTCTTCGCTCTCCTATCTGACGCGGTTTCCGTTCAAGACCATCAAGATCGACAAGTCTCTGGTGATCGATCAGTCGGACAAGGGCGGCATTCTGATCCGCTCCATCGTCAATCTTGCCAAACAGATGGACATGCAAGTTGTTGCTGAAGGTGTTGCCACGGAAAGCGACGCGATGATGCTCTCGGAAATCGGCTGCGATTACGGGCAGAGCTTCCTGTTCGGTCCGCCAATCGGCTCGGATTCGGTTCAGAAACTTCTGAAAGAGCGCTTCCCGGTGGCCAAGCCCAACTGACGCTTTCTGGATTGAGCAAAGACCTGCGTGGCTGGCCTCAAGCGTGGCCGGCCTGAATCGACAACATCGCCGGCGTGATCCCCATACCGGCCAGAACCCGATCGTATTTTCCGGAATGGTCCTGATCAAAAACAATGTCGTCCTGACCCGGGCAGCTTAGCCATGTGTTGGAGGAGATTTCACTCTCCAGCTGCCCTGCCCCCCAACCGGCATAGCCGAGCAGCATGATGCCGCGTCGGGGACCACGCCCCTCCTTGATGGCCTGCAGGATATCCACGGTCGCGGTGAGGCAAAGATCATCATTCACAGGCATTGTCGATTGGCTCGTGTAATCATCTGAATGAAGAACGAAACCCCGGCCTGCATCAACCGGGCCGCCAAGCTGAATGGGAAAGTTTCGAGCGTACTCACTCGCGTCCGCTTCAACTGCCGGGCTGTCGTTTGATTGCTCCCGCTTATCCAGATTGAGATTGTCGAGCAATTCCTGAAACTGCAGAGGCTGTGGCCGATTGAGGATGAAGCCCATGGCACCTTCCTCGGAATGGGCGCACACGAAAATAACCGTGCGCTCAAAGCGCTCGTCGTCCATTCCCGGCATGGCGATCAGGAAATGCCCATCCAGGCACCCCCGCTTTCGCCGGGACAAATTGTTCTCAATCCCGAGCATGGCCCAAGCCTAACAAGTTTCAGGGTTTTGAAAAGGGGCTACAGGTACATCAATGCCAGATGATGAGTCCAGGGAACCGCGGTCACGGAAAAATGAGAACCGGACCCACTGTATTGAATGGATTTGGAACCACCCGTTCCGCTAAGATGATTGGATGTTCAAGCACCGCCTCATGTCCGCTTCCCGCCAGCTGACTATCGTCCTCGTTGGCCAGTTGATGGCCCTTGTGTTTTGCTCGTCCCCGGCTTGGTCGCTCGACAGCGGCTGGGCTGAGACCGAGGGCGGGCGAATGCGGCTGGTGGTTGATCCCGTGCCGCGCACTGACGGAGTGATCGCCGGTTTTCTGGATATCGCCCTGGATCCCGGTTGGAAGACCTATTGGCTTGATCCCGGCAGCGCAGGCATTCCGCCAATGCTGGACTTCTCGCAAAGCCGGGGCGTCGCGTTTGAGGCGATGGAGTATCCGCCACCGGTACGCGTTGATGACGGATATGCGATCTGGGCCGGGTACACTGCGCCGGTTCAGTTTCCGTTGACATTCCATCGTACCGCGTCAGGAGACGTTCAGATCCATGCGCTGGCTTTTATCGGCATTTGCGAAAAGGTCTGCGTTCCGTTCCAGGCTGAACTGGTTGTCGACCTGCCCGCAGAGCTGATCGCTCAAGATATGGTCAAACCAGCGGTCGACAATGCTTTTGCGCGCTTGCCCGAAACCGCCGGTCCGGATTTCAACATTGAGGAAGCCGCGTTCGATGTGAACCGCAAACAGCTCACAATATCGGCAAACCTTCCGGCATTCCGGCCTTCCGGTGCTGAGCCGGAATTGTTCATTGCTGGACCGCAGGGATACGCATTTGCTCCACCTCATTTGAGCGGCGACGAAGATGGTCTGGTGACGTGGTCCGTGCACGTCGAAAGCCTTCCCGAGGCAGCAGCTGACAACAACACACTTCCCCTCGACCTCGTCGTGACACTGGGGCAGAGAGCCATCGGACAAAGCGTTTCTGTTGATCTGGCGGCTCAGAATTGATTCTTATCTGAATTTCACAAAAGCAAGTCTCGCAATTCCAGCCCCGGTGCCTAGATTGCGACTCGGATCAGCGAAACAAAAGGAGCGCAATCGTGACGATAGCAATCGGAGACAAACTGCCAGAGGCCACCTTCAAGGAAAAAACGGCCGACGGAATGGCGGAGACTAAGGTTAGCGACCTGTTTGCCGGTAAGAAAATCGTCTTGTTCGCAGTGCCCGGGGCTTTCACCCCGACTTGCCACCTCAACCACGTGCCCGGTTATATCGAAAACCGTGATGCCATCCTGGCGAAGGGCGTTGACGAGATTGCAGTGGTTTCGGTCAATGACGCTTTCGTCATGGGTGCCTGGGAAAAGGCCACCAACGGCACCGGCAAGCTGCGCTACCTGTCGGACTGGGACGCAGGCTTCACCAAGGCTATCGGCATGGAAGCCGATCTTTCGGCCGGCACCCTCGGCGTTCGCTCAAAACGCTATTCGATGATTGTCGAAGATGGCAAGGTGACTGCGCTCAACATCGAGGACACACCCGGTACCGCAGTCACTTCCGGCGCGGCCGCGCTGCTCGAGCAGCTCTGATTTTCAAGAAAATCCAAAACTCTAAACGGCGCTCTTTCGGGGCGCCGTTTTATTTTTTGAACGGAGCCATGCCCTCACGCGCCAGCTCATCGGCGCGTTCGTTCTCAGCGTGTCCATTATGGCCCTTGACCCAGTGCCATTTGACCTTGTGGCGCTGGTTGGCCTGATCCAGCGCCTGCCAGAGCTCGGCGTTCTTCACCGGCTTCTTGGCGGCGGTCTTCCAGCCGTTTTTCTTCCAGCCGAAAATCCACTTGGAGATGCCATCCATGACATATTTGCTATCTGTGTGGAGATCGACTTCGCAGGCGCTCTTCAGCGCATTCAGCGCCGAGATCGCCCCCAGAAGCTCCATACGATTGTTGGTCGTTTCCGCCTCGCCGCCACACAGTTCCTTTTGGGTCTCGCCATGGCGAAGGATCGCCCCCCAGCCTCCAGGACCGGGATTGCCTGAACAAGCACCGTCGGTGAAAATCTCTATATGCTTCACGATGTCAATTCCCTGTGCGCAGACCATATTCAGAACTTGAGGCAACCTGCCGGTGGAACCGCAGCCTGCGCAGATATTCCAGCGGATCCTTCTTCACCACCAGCGCGCCTTCGGGCGTTGTCAACCAATCGTACAGCCGCGTGAGGAAGAAGCGCAAAGCCGCGCCGCGTGCCAGCAACGGCAGGACTTCTGCCTCCCTGCTGTCGAGTGGACGCACGGACTCATAGCCGTCGATCAACGCCATGCCTTTGGTGTGATTGAACGCGCCATCGGGTTCAAAACACCATGCATTGAGACAAATGGCGACGTCATAGGCGAGAAAGTCATTGCAGGCAAAATAGAAGTCGATCAGCCCGGATAACCGGTCGTCGATGAAAAACACATTGTCAGGGAACAGATCGGCATGGATGACGCCTTCCGGCAGATCGCCGGGCCAGGCGTTTTCAAGGCTGGCCAATTCCTGATCAATCTCGTCTTTCAAACCCGGCTGAACCTCATCAGCGCGGTCGCGAGAGCTCTCCCATAAGGGACGCCAGTTGACCACCGTCAGTCCGTTGGCACGGCGGATCGGGAAATCATTGCCGGCTACATGCATGGTGGCCAGCGCGCGGCCGACTTCGCGGCAATGCTGGGCCTGCGGTTTGCGCAGCCATGCGCCATCCAGAAACGAGACCATCGCCGCGGGTCTGCCGGCCAATTCGCCGAGATGGCCGCCATCACGGCGCTCGATCGGCAACGGGCAGCTCAATCCCTTGAGCGCCAGATGATCCATCAGCCCAATGAAAAATGGCAGATCGTCCCGATTGACCCGCTTCTCATAGAGCGTGAGGATGAATGTTCCGCCACTGGTGCGGAGCAGGAAATTGGTATTCTCCACCCCTTCGGCAATGCCTTTGTAGGACAGCAGCGTGCCGACATCATATTCCTCGAGAAACGCTCTGAGCTGATCCTCATTTACATCCGTGTAGACAGCCATTCTCACCGCTCTCCGTTGACAAATGCCATATCGGCGGTGGTCAGTTCAACATCGCGAAGTTCGCGGTTGACCAGAAAATTCTCGGTTTCCTGCACGGTCTCTGCCAATTGAATTGTCGCGTCAAACCGCGCCTTGAAGGCCTCGATGATTTCAGCGACGACGACTTCCGGCGCGGACGCCCCGGCTGACAGACCAAGCAAACCTATGTCGCCAATCGCGTCCCAATCAATCTCGTGGGCACGCTGCAGCAGAATAGATTTCGTCGCGCCGGCCTTCAGTGCCACTTCCACAAGACGTTTGGAATTGGATGAATTGGGCGCACCGACCACCACGAACAGATCACAGCCAGGAGCGGCCTGCTTGACCGCATCCTGACGGTTGGTGGTGGCGTAGCAGATTGATTCCGCCGCCGGAGCGGTGATCTCAGGGAACTTCGAATGAAGCCGGGCGATCACGTCCGCAGTGTCATCCACCGACAGCGTCGTCTGGGTGACAAAACCGAGAGCGGCAGCATCAATTGGTTCAAAAGCATCGACATCAGCCACAGTTTCGACCAGCGTTACAGCGCCGGGCGGCAATTGGCCCATGGTGCCAATGACCTCGGGGTGGCCCTTGTGACCAATCAGGATGACATGCCGGCCCAGCCGTTCATGCCGCATGGCTTGCTTGTGGACCTTGGAGACGAGCGGACACGTGGCGTCGAGATAGAACAAATTGCGTGCTTCGGCATCGGCGGGCACCGACTTGGCGACACCATGAGCTGAAAAAATAACTGGTTGCGCATGATGCTCCACCGGGATTTCATCAAGCTCCTCGACAAAAATTGCTCCAAGCGCCTCCAGCCCTTCGACCACGAAACGATTGTGGACGATCTCATGGCGGACATAGACGGGAGCGCCGTATTTTTTCAGCGCCAGCACAACGATCTGAATGGCACGGTCAACACCGGCGCAAAACCCGCGCGGACCGCATAGCCTGATTGTCAGGGAGGTTCGGTTCATTGGTTCATCAACTATTTCAGTCTGCAAAATGTCAGCCTGCAAGCAGGACGACGATCAGCGCAATCGCGGCTGGAAGTGCCTGGACCACGAAAATCTTGCGCGACGCGGTTGCGCCACCATACAGGCCGGCGACCAGAACACAGCCAAGGAAAAACAGCTTGAGCTGGAAGGCAACGCCCGCATCCGGATGGATCAGCGACCAGATCAAACCTGCCGCCAGGAAACCATTGTAGAGACCCTGGTTCGCAGCCATCACCGTAGTCTGGGCAGCCATTTCAGGCTTCATGCCGAAGGCTTTCATGCTGCGTGGCGAAGTCCAGAGAAACATCTCCAGCACGAGAATATAGATGTGTTCAATGGCGATGAGCGCCACCAGAATCAATGCCAGAATTGCCAACTGAGCTTCCCTTTCATTTCATGTCCCGTATCGGGCTACCATGCCAATGCGGTTACACGCCAGCCGCGATCAGGATTTTCGCTTGAGCCAGGCAAAAACACTTACGCCCGCCAGAGCCAGGGCCAATCCATACCAGGTTATCGCATATTGCAGATGGCTGTTGGGCAGGTTGATGAATGTGACCCCACCCATAGGCAAACTGCCGGGAACCGGCGTTGAATCCGCGTCGAGGAAGAAAGGCAGCACCTTGTCCTCCGGCAGACCGACGGACGCCGCCATCCGGTCCAGATCCTTCCAGTAAAAGATATTCCCTGCTTCGTCATTTTCGGGAACCATGGAGGACGGCTTTTCCGTCAACTTGGCGCGCGCAAGCCCGGTGATCTGCTGATCGCCGGCAATCAGGCTTTGTGGACGGGTGGACGCCTCTTTCCGGTCGTAAGGCACAAAACCACGATTGACGAAGAGATAGCGGCCATCGCTGAGTTCAAGTGGAGTGTAGACATAAAACCCGGATCGCCCATCAAAGGTCGCGAAAAAATGGCGTTCCTTGTCATTCAGATATTGGCCTGAGGCGCGGGCCGTGCGGTAATCGATAGCCTCTCCCGCACCAATTGCCGCTTCGATTGCGCTCACGTCAGCCGGTTCCGCGTGGCTGCGTTGCTCTATGGAGGCGAGCAGATTCTCTTTCCAGTAGAGACGCTTGACCTGCCATGTTCCCAAAGAAATAAGCACCGCCAGAGCAATCGGCAACAACACAAGCCCAACCCAGAATTTCCAGCGGCGCTGTGCGGGCTTGCTGCCTTCGGCCTCAGTCACGATCAATTTGTCCTTCAGCCGCCTTGTTGCGGTACTGAAGCGCAATCATCAGTCCCTTGAGGGCACGCAACAACCCCAGCGTCAGGACGGTTGAGAGTGGAATCCACATGAGCAGGTGCACCCACAGCGCCGGGCTGTAATTAACCTCAAGCCACAGCGCAAGACCAACGACGATAAAGCCGATGATCATGATGACGAAGACAGCCGGGCCGTCTCCGGCATCGGCGAAGGAATAGTCGAGACCGCAGGCACTGCATTCTGGCTTGACGGTGAGAAGGCCATCAAACAGCGCGCCCTCCCCGCATCGCGGACAACGGCCACGCAAGCCGACAGATACCGGATCAACCGGCGGGTAATGGGCCTCATCCTGGGTCACGGGGCGGCTTCCTTTTTCAGTCAAGATAATTCGCTGGGGCTCAAACGCATGAGGCGGCAGGTCTCCCCGCCGCCTCATAGAGTAACTGGATCCAGATCCTAATCAGCCGTGGTAGATCGGCGCACCCCAGGATGCCCAGACGTAGATCGTGAAGAACAGGAACAGCCAGACCACGTCAACGAAGTGCCAGTACCAAGCTGCCGCTTCGAAGCCGAAGTGCTGCTTGGGCGTAAAGTCACCCTTCATCGCGCGAATCAGACAGACGATCAGGAAGATCGTGCCGATCAGAACGTGGAAACCGTGGAAGCCGGTGGCCATGAAGAAGGTCGCGCCGTAGATCGAATCCTTGAAGGCGAACGGCGCATGCGCGTATTCGTAGACCTGCACTATGGAGAAAAGAACGCCGAGCACAACAGTGAGTGCCAGGCCGTTGACGAGACCCTTGCGGTCACCATGCAGCAAAGCATGATGCGCCCATGTCACGGTCGTTCCGGACAGCAGCAGAATGATGGTGTTGTAAAGCGGCAGGTGCATAGGGTCGAGCACCTCGATGCCCACTGGCGGCCACTGACCACCGGTAAAGGCAGCGCGTGCAACCTGATGGACTTCATCAGGAAACAGGCTGGCGTCGAAGAAAGCCCAGAACCATGCAACAAAGAACATCACTTCCGAGGCGATGAACATGATCATGCCGTAGCGCAGATGTATGCCGACCACGCGGGTGTGATGCCCCTCATGGGCTTCCTTGATGGTCGCGCCCCACCAACCGAACATGGTGTAAAGAACGATGGCCAGGCCGACCAGGAACAACACAGGATTGGTGATCGGCATCCAAAGAAGCGAGTCCGCCCCCTTCATGCCCTGCATCCAGCCGATGGCGCCCAGCGCCATGACGAAAGCGCCGATGGATCCCGTCAGAGGCCAAGGGCTCGGCGGGAGGATGTGATAGTCGTGGTGTGTTTGATGTGCGTCGGCCATGTCAGTTTTCCCCGATGGTCATCATTCCCGCCCCGGACCACCCGTCCGGTGCAGTGTTGGTCTTACAAGGTATTCTTGTCTTGCACCGGCTTTGCCACAGCCGCAACGGGTTTATCCGGTGCGTGAGGGAAGAAAGTGTAAGACAGCGTGATTGTGGTTACGTCTTTCGCATCCGGATCGTCGACAATTGCCGGATCAACGAAAAAGACGACAGGCATGTTCATGGTTTCACCGGGTTTGAGTTCATTCTCGGTAAAACAGAAACACTGAATCTTGTTGAAAAAAGCGCCTGCAGACATCGGCGTGACGTTGAACGTCGCCTGACCGTAGGTGGTCTGGTCCGATGTGTTTTCTGCCGTGTAGGCGATCTGGATGGTTTCGCCAATCTTGAGTTCAACTTCACGCTGAACCGGCTTGAATTCCCAAGGAAGGCCGGCGGCGACATTGGAATCGAACCGAACCTTGACCGTGCGATCAAGGATCGTATCGGACATCTGCTCTACCCGCTGCGTGGTGCCGCCATAACCGGTCACCTGACAAAACAGCTTGTAGAGAGGAACCGCAGCGTAGCTGACGCCAACCATCGAAACCACGAATGCCGAACATGCGAGAACAATGCGCATGTTGGGTCTGGTCTTGCTGGTTTCGGTCTGCTTCGAGCTCATTGTATTTTTCCTCACATCGGCCGGTCGAAGATGCCCGGGCCAACCTTGATGATGGTCACAACATAAAACAGGACAGCAAGGACAGCCAGAACCACCGCAAGCGCCACAGAGCGTGAGCGCCGCGCCTTCTTCTGCTGTTCAGTGAGTTCAACTTGATCCATGATTATGCCACCAGACCCATGAGTTTCGGCGCCAGCGCATCAACCAGCAGCGACGTGAAAATGACGAACAGATAGACCAGCGAATAGGCAAACATCTTCTTGGCCGGAACCATTTTTTCGTCACCGTCCGGCATCCGCCAGACCTGCACGGAATACCAGATGAAAGCGGCACCAAGCACTGCGGCGACCACACCATAAGTAACACCGGCAAAGCCCATGATGGTCGGCACGACGCCGGCAATGGCAGTCAGCACGGCATAGAGAACAATCTGGTTCTTGGTGGTCCGCTCTCCCGCAACATTCGGCAGCATCGGAATGCCAGCGCGGCCGTAATCCTCAGACTTGAACAGCGCCAGTGCCCAGAAATGCGCCGGGGTCCAGAGAAAGATGATGGCGAAAAGCGCGATGCTTTCGAGCGAGATTGAATTGGTTACGCAAGCCCAGCCGATGATCGGCGGAAACGCACCAGCGGCACCGCCGATGACGATGTTGTGCGGCGTCGAGCGTTTGAGCCACATCGTATACACAACGGCGTAGAAGAAAATGGTGAAAGCCAGCAGACCAGCCGAGAGCAGATTGACCATCAGTCCAAGGGTCACCACCGAAAACACCGAAAGAAACAGGCCAAAAGCCAGCGTTGTTTGCCCGGAAATCCGGCCAGCAGGGATCGGACGCTTAGCCGTTCGGCCCATCAGAATGTCGATATCGGCGTCATACCACATGTTGAGCGCGCCTGACGCGCCAGCACCAACTGCAATCGACAAGATAGCGATGAAGCCTATCACCGGGTGGATCTGGCCAGGCGCCATCAGGAGGCCGACAAGCGCGGTGAAGACAACCAACGACATAACGCGCGGCTTGAGCAGCGCGAAGAAATCGCCCGCATCGCCGTCCAAAACAGCCACCGAGCCGGGTGCAGTCAGAGCATCATGTTCATTGGTCATTGCCATGGGCAAATTGCCTTTCTTTCATCTCCCGGTCTACCGGGCTCCGTCTTCGGAGGCCGAACATTGCTGTCCGATGTTATGCATCAGACCGCCGGATGAACCCGGCGGTCTGGAAAGTATCGCTGACTGCGCGGTCTTACTTGATGCGCGGCAGCTTTTCCCACTGATGGTATGGCGGTGGTGATGACAGCTGCCACTCCAGCGTAGTTGCGCCTTCACCCCACGGGTTATCGCCAGCAATGCGCTTCTTGGCGAATGCTTCCCAGACACCGTAAAGGAAGATCAACACGCCGACGCCGGAGATGTACGAACCATAGGAGGACACCAGGTTCCAGCCAGCGAACGCATCCGGATAGTCGATGTATCGACGCGGCATGCCGGCCAGACCGAGGAAATGCTGCGGGAAGAACACCAGGTTAACACCGACGAAGGTGACCCAGAAGTGGATGCTAGCAACCGTCTCATTGTACATGAAGCCGGTCATCTTCGGGAACCAGTAGTACCAGCCGGCAAAGATGGCGAACACGGCGCCAAGCGACAGCACGTAGTGGAAGTGGGCAACCACATAGTAGGTGTCATGCATGGCGCGGTCGAGACCGGCGTTGGCCAGCTGCACACCGGTCACGCCACCAAGCGTGAACAGGAAGATGAAGCCGATTGCCCAGAGAATCGGTGCCCGGAAGGTGATCGATCCACCCCACATGGTTGCGATCCAGGAGAAGATCTTCACGCCGGTCGGAACCGCAATCACCATGGTGGCGAAGACGAAGTAACGCTGCGTGTTGAGCGACAGGCCGACCGTATACATGTGGTGTGCCCAAACGATGAACCCGACGGCGCCAATCGCAACCATCGCATAAGCCATACCGAGATAGCCGAACACCGGCTTGCGCGAGAATGTCGAGATGATGTGGCTGACAATGCCGAAGGCCGGCAGGATCAGAATGTAGACTTCCGGGTGACCGAAGAACCAGAACAAGTGCTGGAAAAGAATCGGGTCGCCGCCGCCTTCAGGCGAGAAGAACGCGGTACCGAAGTTGCGATCAGTCAGAAGCATGGTGATGCCGCCAGCCAGAACAGGCAGGGACAGCAGCAGCAGGAATGCGGTGATCAACACCGACCAGGCAAACAACGGCATTTTGTGCAGGGTCATGCCCGGCGCACGCATATTGAAGATGGTGGTGATGAAGTTGATCGCGCCAAGGATCGACGAAGCACCAGCGATATGCAACGACAGGATAGCAAAATCCATCGCTGGCCCAGGCTGGCCGGTCGTCGAGAGAGGCGGGTAGATGGTCCAGCCACCGCCGGTTCCGTAACCGCCCGCAGGGCCTTCGACGAACATCGACAGGAGGAGCAGGAGGAATGCGGGTGGCAACAGCCAGAACGAGATGTTGTTCATGCGCGGGAACGCCATATCAGGCGCACCGATCATGATCGGAACCATCCAGTTGGCAAAGCCGCCGATCAGCGCAGGCATGACCATAAAGAAGATCATGATCAGGCCGTGGGCGGTGGTGAACACATTGTACATGTGCTTGCCGCCGTCGATGGCCGCGTCGCCCTCAAATCCATAAACCATGGAAGCCAGGCCGTGGAAAATCTGAATGCCAGGCTCTTGCAGCTCCATGCGCATGGCAATGGAGAGAGCACCACCGATGACGCCCGCGATGATCGCGAAAATCAGGTAGAGTGTCCCGATATCCTTGTGGTTGGTGGAATACATCCAGCGACGCACAAAGCCCTTGGGTTTGTGATCGTGATCGTCGTGAGCGACAGTTGAACCGGCCATTGGTCTCAGTCCCTTCTCTTAATTCTTGACGTTGGCGGCAACATCGACCGACTTCGCGTCGGCTTCGATGGCGGCAAGCAAATTGCTGTTGGCAGCCTCGACATCGTCAGCCGCGGCAGCAAGCCATGCGTCAAACTTGTCCTGGGCGACCACTCGGATCGCAATCGGCATGTAAGCGTGATCCTTGCCGCAAAGCTCGGAACACTGCCCGTAATACAGGCCTTCTGCCTCAGCATTGAACCAGGTCTCGTTGAGACGACCGGGAACAGCATCCATCTTGACGCCAAAAGCGGGCATCGCAAACGAGTGAAGTACATCGGCGGCGGTAACCAGCAGACGAACCGTCTTGCCAACTGGAACAACGAACTCATTGTCAACCGTCAGCAGACGCGGATAGATCGCCAAGTCTTGCTTGCCGGCATCGGCGCGTTCGCCATCCTGCAACAACAGCGAGTCGAAAGAGACTTCGTTGTCAGTCTGGTACTCGTAGCCCCAGTACCACTGGTACCCGGTCGCCTTGACCGTGTAGTCAGCTGTTGGCGGCGAATATTGCGCGGTCAACAGGTTGAAGGACGGAATCGCCAGCGCGAGAAGAATAACGACCGGACCAAGCGTCCAAATAACCTCGATGAGGGAATTGTGACTGGTCTTGGAAGGGTTGGGGTTGGCGCCTGCGCGGAACCGCACCATCACGTAGATCAGAAGAGCCAACACCAAAAGTGTGATCGGCACGATGAACCAAAGCGTATAAGCCTCGAAACCTCGGATCTGTGTCATGATTGCGGTGGCAGCGGGCTGAAAGCCCATTTGCCAATCAACCGGCTGCGCGGCCAAAGCTGGACTCGCGCCCAGCGAAACGAGCGCGGCAAGCCCTGCAGAAAGCTTGTTGGTCACGGTGTGTCTCCCTCGAGTATCGTACCGCCTGCGTGACCAGACGGAATCCCTCAATTTGATTGGCGCTTCAAACCACAGAATGACATCGCCCGCAACTGTCGTCACCCATTCATTATGCGGCATATTTGCGCGGCGACGTCGAAGCGGCAGATTTAGGCAAACAATTGCAACCCCAACCCCACTTTCCTGAGGGATTTATGGACAAATCGCGGCGGCGCCTTTCGCTTTCATCATATCACCACCACGAAATGACGGAGTCGTATTGCCTCAAAGCCGCATTTTTGCCGCACAAAACAGCAGAGAGTGGAGGTGAAGGGTTCCAATTTGCCCCCGCCCCTTTACAAAATGGGCGATGATTCGGCCGCTCCATGGAGTTGAAATGGCATTTGCACATAAAATGAACCCGGGCTTAGGCGCAATTGTAGCGTGCCTGATGCTTGCGGCCCCGCTGAGCCTTGCTACACAAGCAACCGCCCAACAGGCCGGCAAGGTCAAGTCCTCACATGGATCCTGGTCTATCGTCTGCGATACGCCTGCGGGCGCACCGGGGGAACAATGCGCGCTGATGCAGAACGTCATTGCCGATGACCGCCCCGAGGTTGGTCTTTCAGTGGTGGTCTTGAAAACTGCTGACCAGCAAGCGCGCATCTTGCGTGTGCTGGCACCTCTTGGTGTGCTGCTGCCCTCGGGCCTTGGCCTCAATGTGGATGGCAAGGATATCGGCCGAGCCTATTTTGTCCGCTGCTTCTCCGATGGCTGTTACGCTGAAGTGATCTTGGACGAAACATTGCTGACCACGCTGCGCGGCGGCACGACAGCCACCTTCATCGTGTTCCAAACACCAGAAGAAGGCATCGGCATTCCGGTCGATCTGGCCGGGTTCACTGAAGGTTATGCTGAACTTCCCTAGGACTCGCCGAATATCAATTCGGACTGAAGCCAGCTTTGATCCGCCATCTGGATGCTGCTTCGCCAGGGAAGAAATGTCGCAGCAGTCGCGGCTTTGCCACTATGCGTATTGTGACATGAATTGTGACCCAAGCGGGCTGGTCAGAACCGAGGCCACTGCAACGTGCATGGCAGAATGCCGATGGCGCTGCCCCGGGCGATTGATATTCTCAACGGTGATTTTGTCCATCAGCGTAACCCCGCCGTGTTTCAATCGGCACTCGATCACCTATATACAATCTCATGATTGCATCAGAAATGGACAATACCATGCAGGATCCGCTCGCCAGCCAGTTCGACATATCCGAAGCCCAAGTGGAGCGGATCGTCGCCGATGCGCTGAAAGACGCTGATGACGGCGAGCTTTTTCTTGAATACGAGGAAACTGAATCGCTGCTTTTCGACAATGGAAAGCTGAAATCCGGCGCCTATGCGACCGATCGCGGGTTCGGACTCCGGTCGGTTCTGGGTGAAACATCGGGTTACGCCCATGCCGGAGACCTCTCTGAAGCTGCGTTGAAGCGCGCCGCGGATGCTGTTTCCGCGGTCACACGCGGCGCCAGCGGCACCTATTCCGAGGCACCGCAACGCACCAACAAGCTGCTTTACACCGCTGAAAACCCGCTCTCGACGCCGGGCTTTGAAGACAAGGTCAAGTTGCTGCAAACCATCGACCACTACATTCGCAACAAGGATGAACGTGTCCGGCAGGTCTCGGTTTCAATCGCGGCCAACTGGCAGGTGGTGGAGATCTTGCGGGCTGACGGTCACAGGGTTCGTGATGTCCGCCCCCTCACCCGGCTCAACATCTCCGTTGTGGCTGGCGTCGGTGACCGGCAGGAAAACGGCTCCTACGGCATGGGTGGACGCAAGCTGTTCGGCGACTTCCTCACCGATGAAAGCTGGCGGCACGGCGCTGATGAAGCGTTGCGGCAGGCTCTGGTCAATCTTGACGCCATTCCGGCTCCGGCAGGAACAATGGACGTCGTGCTTGGCGCGGGATGGCCGGGCGTGATGCTGCATGAAGCCGTTGGCCATGGTCTGGAAGGCGATTTCAACCGCAAGAAGACTTCAGCCTTCGCTGGTCTTCTCGGCGAACGCGTGGCCTCCAAAGGCGTGACCGTGGTCGATGATGGCACTCTTGAAGGGCGACGCGGTTCGTTGTCCGTCGATGACGAAGGCACACCTTCAGGCTACAATGTGCTGATTGAGGACGGAATTCTCGTCGGTTACATGCAGGACCGGCAGAATGCCCGGTTGATGGGCATGAAAGCCACCGGCAACGGTCGGCGTCAGTCCTATGCGCATCAGCCGATGCCGCGGATGACCAACACCTACATGCTTTCGAGCGACAAAAGCCCAGAAGAGATGATTTCATCGGTCAAAAAAGGCCTTTACGCCGTATCCTTTGGCGGCGGCCAGGTGGACATCACCTCGGGCAAGTTCGTTTTCGGCTGCACCGAAGCCTACATGATTGAAGACGGCAAGATCGGCGCGCCTGTCACGGGTGCCATGTTGATTGGCAACGGACCGGAAGCCATGCAGCGGATCTCGATGGTCGGCAATGATTCCGCTCTCGACACCGGAATCGGCATGTGCGGCAAGGCCGGACAGAGCGTTCCGGTCGGCGTCGGCCAGCCGCATCTTCTGATGAACGCCATGACGGTCGGCGGCACGCAGACCTGAGCAAACTGGAAAATTTTGCGATCTCGTGCTGAGATAACAAACACCGCGCTGACACGTTGCCAAACCAGCCAGCGCGGTGTCTAAGCGACTGAAGATAAATCTATTCTTCCGTCATGCTCGATATCATCTCCATCACAGCTCCCGTTTTTATCATGATCGCGATCGGGTACGTCGCGGTCTATTCCGGCGTGTTCGAAGCCGCAGCGATGCGTGTTCTGGGCACCTATGTCGTTTACCTTGCCCTGCCCGCGCTGCTGTTCAAGGCGATTTCGCAGCGGCCAATCTCTGAAGTTGTAAACTGGAGTTATATGGCGGCTTATCTTTGCGGGTCGCTGATGGTTCTGACCGCCGGGTATTTTTATGCGCGGTGCATCCAGAAGGCTGACACCACGGCTGCGGCATTCAGCGCCATGGGCATGGTCTGCTCCAACACCGGGTTCATCGGCTATCCGATCCTGCTTCTGATGCTGCCGTCAATTGCCGGTGTGGGGCTCGCATTGAACATGATCGTAGAGATCAGCGTGCTCATCCCTCTGCTTCTGGCAATCGCTGAAGCAGGTCACGGCGGCCCTTCGCCTGTCGGAAAAATGCTGTTGCGGACAATCCGCGGATTGATGCGCAATCCGATCATTATCGGTCTGGTCGCAGGACTCGTTGCATCCCTTGTCGATATGCAGATTCCTGCTCCGCTGATGAAACCGATCGACATGCTTGCCGCATCAAGTGCGGCTGTGTCGCTGCTGGTTATCGGCGGCACTTTGACGAGTGTTTCAGTGCGGGGCCTGAGCGGAGAAATTGCGCCAACTGTCGCCGGCAAGCTGTTGTTCCATCCGCTGGCCGTGTTTGCCGCTACCGGAGCGCTTCCGTTTGTTGGTCTGGCTCCGCTGTCTCCCGAGATGCAGGCCGCGGCCGTTATCCTGGCCGCTGTTCCGACGATGGGAATCTTTCCGATCCTGGCGCAGCGTTTCGGGCGCGAACGGACAAGTGTCGTAGCCATGTTGGTGGCGACCGTTCTCTCCTTTTTCACTCTCAGCGCAGTCCTATGGGTGGTCAACACCTACATCTTGTGATGCGGTATCGAACCGAAGCCGCTAGAGCCAATCATTTTTGAATGTGATTCAACAACGGTTAAGCCGGGTTTGATACCTAGGTCCGACAACCGGCGCTTTTTCAGCGTCTTTCGGATCGGGAATATGTTCGGACCCAATAAAGTTGCCGCACGGCGAATTCTCAAGCGCACTGCCATTCAGGGCGGGCTTGAAGCGGTGTCGCTGTTGTCAAAGACCGGCCTGATGTCCGGCGCGCGCGGTATGGGCGCAATCTTCACCCTGCATCATGTCCGGCCAACCATCCGAAAGGATTTCGATCCGACGGCGCATCTGTCGATCACTCCTGAATTTCTTGATGCAAGCATAACCCGGCTGAAAGCCGACGGCCACGTTCCGGTGGCTCTCGGAGATCTGCCCGATTTTCTGGCTCGACCGGATCAACCGGGCCCTGCCATGGTGTTCACGCTGGACGACGGTTACAGGGACAATGACCAGTTTGCCCGGCCAGTGTTCGAAAAACACGGCGTTCCCTACACCGTTTTCATCGCTGGCGGATTTGTTGACCGCACCCACTCGATCTGGTGGGAAACCGCTGAACAATTGATCAGTCAGATTGATGAGTTCACATTCGACTTCGGAAAAGGTGAAATCACTCTTCCTACCCGCAGTCTGAAGGAAAAATATGCTGCCTTTGACCGCTTGAACAATGCACTGGTTTGCGCGGAACAGGCAGCGATTATCTCCCGGATTGACGCCCAGGCGCGTGCGGCAGGGATCTGCCCGACCGGCATTGTCGACCGCGAAGTCATGGATGAGGCAGAACTCCGCCAGTTCGCAGCCACTCCGCTGGCGCATCTGGGTGCTCATACCATCTCACACTCGAACCTGGCTCATTTGCAGGCGGACACGATGCGCGCCGAAATCAACCGCTCAGCGGAACGCGTTGCCAAGATTACCGGCGAAACGCCGCGCACGCTTGCCTATCCTTATGGCGACCGGTGCGCGGCTGAACTCAGGGAATATCAGGCCGCACAGGATCTGGGGTTTGATCTCGCAGTGACAACCAACCCCGGCATCCTGCAGGCCAAGAGCTTGCAGGACCGGTTTTCGCTCCCCCGGATATCTCTCAACGGCTATTACCAGAAATGCCGCTATGTCGGAGCTTTGGCGTCAGGCATTCCCTTCGCGCTGTTCTGATCCGATCATGGGTAAAGCCGCGTCTTGCCCCAGCCATCTGCCGTGCGGGTGAAAACGACGCGATCATGCAACCGGAACGGCCGGTCGTGCCAAAACTCGATGGTTTGCGGAACGATGCGGAAACCGGACCAATGCGGCGGCCGCGGAATGTTGCCGATCGCATGCTTGGCGGTGTATTCAGCCACTGCTTTTTCAAGCGCGAAGCGACTTTCGAGCGGCCGGGATTGCTTCGACGCCCATGCGCCGATCCGGCTGCCACGGGCGCGCGAGGCATAATACTCATCAGCCTCAGCGTCACTGACTTGCTCGACCTGCCCGCGGATCCGAACCTGACGACGCAGCGTCTTCCAGTGAAAGCACATGGCGGCTTTCATGGACGAGAGGATTTCCCGGCCCTTGGCGCTTTCAAAATTGGTGTAGAAAACAAAACCGTGCTCATCAAACCCCTTGAGCAGAACCATGCGCACATCGGGCAGCCCGTCGGTATCGACTGTTGCCAGAGCCAACGCATTGGGATCATTGGGTTCGGATGCCGTCGCATCTTCAAGCCATCGCGCAAATAGCCTGTAAGGTTCAGCTTCTTCAGTGAAGTCACCAGTCGTTAACCCTGTTTCTGTCATAGTCTTCCTTCATTCCTCCTGGCTGGAGTGGAAAGTGTGCTGGAAACTGACCTAACAGAAGCGGACAATCGGGAAAAGAGCAGGACGCTTCGGCGCGCGCTTTTGGCGCTGGCATCGGCGTTGCCGCTTTGTCTTGCCCTGTCGGGGTGCATGGGTTCTGGCTCCTCCGCCGTCTCGGCACTTTCGCTGGATCCGTTGACAACCTCAGCAATCACCCCATTGTCCGCCGAAAGCGAGATCATGTCCGATGAGACCGTGATCCGCGATCTCGTCGGCGGACTGGACGAGAATGAGCTTTCAGGTTCCCGGCCATGGTCCAATGCGTTGACCGGATCGGCCGGTGTGGTCTCAAACTTCACAACATTGACGGACGGCGCAAAGACCTGCCGCCTGTTTCAGACTACACGGCACAGCTTTGACGGCGTTGCGCTTTTCAACGGTCAGGCCTGCCGCCGTCCGGATGGCGGCTGGGATCTGGTGAATCTCGATCGCGCCGGCAGCTGAGTGGAATATTTTTCCGCATTAGCGTCCAGAAACATCTTTTTCATACACCGATGATTAGCAAATCCCCCCTAGAGTACCCGTATTAGGCCCATACGGGGATGTAACATGCGTAGTCCGTACACGGTACTCGGCGTCAATACGACGGCGAAGGCTGGAGATATTAAGAGCGCCTACAGGCAGCTCGCAAAAGTTTGGCACCCGGATCAGAATCCGGACAATCCGCAGGCCGGGAGCCGGTTTGCGGAGATTGCTCATGCTTATAAACTCTTGATTGACCCCGAATTGCGTTTGAGATTCGACAATGGTCACATTGACGCCAGGGGGCGCAGGCAAGCGAGACCGGCCCGCGGATTTGCTGCAAACCCCTTCAAGACCTTCAAAGAATCCATGGGTGCAGGCCCGCAACCAAGCGCTGGCAGTCAATCTGCCGACGCAGGGGACGAGGCAAAATTCGAAGATATGGTGGTCCACATCTTCGGCGATGCGGCCGCCAAGAAAAAGCAGAGCCAAGCCACGCAGGACCAGACCGGCCAGCGAACCAAAACAGACGCGCCTGGGATGGACGAAGATCCTCTCACCACGCTCGATAATCTGTTTAAGAAATGGAAATCGCGGCACAAGCCGAAGACCGTGCTGCCTGCAACCCGTCACCAGGTCGAGATTACTCTCGAAACAGCTCTTGCCGGCCATGAAGACGAAATCGTGTTTGGCGACACTGAAACGGTCGTAGTAGCCTACGAACTCCCTGCCGGAACGGTTGACGGGGCCGAAATTGTGGTCCCCTCGCCCAAACCCGAGATTTACGGCGATGCTATTGTGACCGTGCGCCACCAGGAGCATGCACGGTTGCGGTCAACCGGCAGCGATCTTCACGGCGATCATCCGATCGAACTTGCTGAAGCGGTGCTGGGTGGCTCCATTGTGTATGAAGGCCTCGATGGGTCTCTGCGTATCGAGGTCCCGGAATGGTCGGGATCCGATACCGTGCTCAAGGTCAAGGACAAGGGACTTCCAACCAGATTCGGCAAACGCGGATCGTTGCATGTTCATTTGCGCGTGATGCTGCCTGAAAAACCAGATCCGCATCTGAAGGAATTGATGCGAGCAAGCAAGAAGGCTTGGTATCTCTAAGCACCCTGCTGCATTAAAACCAATCGCTTGGCAGTTAACCCAATCGGCTGCCTTGACTTGCAGCAGCACGCCCCGTGTGCCATAGCCTGCTCGATAATTTCGAGGGAGAATGCAATGGCTGACACTTCCGGTCTGATGAAAGGCAAGCGCGGCCTGATCATGGGCGTCGCAAACAATCGGTCGATTGCCTGGGGCATTGCCAAGGCGTGTGCTGACGCTGGTGCCGAACTGGCTTTGACCTATCAGGGCGATGCGCTGAAGAAGCGCGTCGAACCGCTGGCCAAAGAACTCGGTGCGATTGTCGCGGGGCATTGCGACGTCACCGATCTCGACACCATCGATGCGGTGTTTGCCGAACTGGAATCGCACTGGGGCAAGCTCGATTTCGTGGTTCACGCCATTGCGTTCTCCGACAAGGATGAACTCACCGGCCGCTACGTCGAAACCACCCGTGAAAACTTCAACCGCACCATGGACATCTCGGTCTATTCGCTGACGGCTGTGGCCAAGCGGGCCGAACCTTTGATGACCGACGGCGGTTCGATCGTCACACTGACCTATTACGGCGCCGAGAAGGTGATGCCGCATTACAACGTCATGGGCGTTGCCAAAGCCGCACTGGAAGCCAGCGTGCGCTATCTTGCAGTCGATCTGGGTGGTTCCAACATTCGCGTCAACGCGATTTCTGCCGGCCCGATCAAGACACTTGCTGCCTCTGGCATCGGCGACTTCCGCTACATCCTCAAGTGGAACGAGTACAACTCGCCGCTCAAGCGCACCGTGACGATTGATGAGGTTGGTGATTCCGCCCTCTATCTGGTTTCGGATCTGTCGCGCGGTGTCACCGGAGAAATCCTGCACGTCGATTCGGGCTATCACACCGTCGGCATGAAGGCTGTGGATGCGCCGGATATTAGCGTCGTCTAACCAAGTTGCGTTCAGGTGGGTTCACTTGAACGCGCTTTGTCTCTATTCATAGGGACAGACAGTCTCTTGTGCGTTCAAGCCAACGCACGACACTTCAGGTCAAAACTCTCCAAAGAGGAATAGTGCATGCTTCTCTATGTGATCCGCCATGGGCAGACGGACTACAATCGGGAGGAGCGTCTGCAGGGTTCACGCGACATCCCCCTTAACGACACCGGACGTGGCCAAGCCGCTGCGAATGGTCGGACGCTGGCCACATTTCCCGCGCTAGAGTTGCCGCTTGCCGAGTTTGACTGGGTTGCGAGCCCGCTGGGGCGGACACGGGAAACCATGGAACTGGCGCGCAAGGCCGCAGGTCTCAATCCTGAAGGATACCGCATCAACCCGCTTTTGGTCGAACTCTCGTTCGGTGACTGGGAAGGGCAGACTCTCCTGGAGGTCGAGGCGCATTCACCAGAGCTTATTGCGCAGCGGGAAAAAGGCAAATGGGACTTCAGGCCACCGGGCGACCGGTCGGAAAGTTACGCCCTGTTGGCCGAACGCATCGACCAGTTCCTGTCTACGGTCCGCGTGCCGACAATATGCGTCGCCCATGGCGGCGTGATCCGCACCTTGTTCAACCGGATCGGCAAAATGTCGGGCGATGATGCGGCAATCATCGACATTCCGCAGGACCGTGTGCTGAAGATCGAAAACGATGCGATCGGCTGGATCTGACGTCATCGTCCTATGCGGACGCGGCTTTTCGCGGCATAGTTTTATAGTTGGGCACCCGATCTGGTACCAGAAATGAAATGGTGCCGGTTTTGGCACCCATCAGCCGAACCTGCTCCCATCGCCCGAATGGAGATAATATGAATACAGGTCTTTCCGGTGGCTGCGGATGCGGCGCCCTGCGTTACCGGCTCAAAGTCCAGCCGATGATTGTGCATTGCTGCCACTGCAAGGACTGCCAGCGTCAGACCGGGACGGCCTTCGTCATCAACGCCATTATCGAGCGCGACAACATTGATCACGAACAGGGTGCAACGGCTGTGTGCACGATGCCAACCAATAGCGGCAGCCCGCACGATCTTTATCGCTGCGAGGATTGCGGCACCACGGTCTGGTCGGACTATGGCCGGCGCGAGACGATGCTGTTTGTCCGCGTCGGAACGCTGGACGAGCCGTCACGATTACCGCCAGATGTTCATATTTTCACAAGGTCCAAACTGGACTGGGTGGGATTGCCGCCAGAGATTCCGGCCTTCGACATCTTCTATTCAAGCGTCGAGGAATTCTGGCCTGCAGACGCAAAGATGCGGCGCGGTGCGCTGGGCTTCTAGTGGTGCGATCCTGACAGATGGGTATCATCTGTTTCGGTCAGACCACTAGAAACAATGCCCGATACTCATCACAGGAGACTGGTGTGACTATGGTCAAAACCTGGGACTACTGCACCAGCTCGAGATCATTGATCATTCGCTTGCCGTCAACGACAGTGTAGAAAATGACGACTTCGACGTCCTTTTCGAGCCCTTCAAAGTTGAACTCAGCCGGAGTCCGGTAGGTTTCGCCATCCTTGAGTTTGATGGTCTGTTCCGCAGTGGAAACATCAGCGATGACACCCGTAGCGTCAGCACTTTGGGCCCAGGCGGTGAACGGTGCAAGCATGGCGGAAATAACCAAAAGGGCGGAAATGGCAATACGCATCGGGTGGTCCTTGAGCAATGTTTTGAGCTGCCCCTTTCAAGGGACTGAATGTGGCAAAATTGATGGCGGCATGTGAGCTGTAAACAATTGTGTTGTCAACGAAACAGCCTCACTTTGCGGCCCTATCAACAAAAAGGCTTCCCCCAAGGCCCTGACTTCCTCTAGAAGTCACATTGAACCCTTAAATGCGGGCCTGTTCCGCGATATTTCATGGTTGCACAGTATGTCGCACAACACTTTCGGCCACCTGTTCCGCGTGACCACCTGGGGCGAAAGCCACGGGCCGGCGCTTGGTTGCATTGTCGACGGGTGCCCGCCCGGACTGCGCTTCACCGAAGCCGAACTGCAGCACTGGATGGACAAGCGCAAACCGGGTCAATCCCGCTTTGTCACCCAGCGGCGCGAGGATGATCTGGTCAAAATTCTTTCCGGCGTGATGCCGCAAGAGGATGGCAGCCTGATCACCACCGGGACGCCTGTCTCGATGCTGATCGAAAACACAGACCAGCGCTCGAAGGATTATTCCGAGATTGCCAAGCGTTACCGGCCCGGTCACGCGGACTACACCTATGATGTCAAATATGGTGTGCGCGACTATCGCGGCGGCGGCCGTTCGTCTGCACGCGAAACCGCTGCACGGGTCGCCGCTGGCGGGCTGGCGCGGCTGGTCGTGCCTGGTGTGACTGTGCGCGCCGCGCTGGTGCAGATCGGGGAGCACAAGATCAATCGCGACAACTGGGACTGGGCGGAAGTCGACAACAATCCGTTCTTCTGCCCCGATCCGGAGATGGTGCCTGTCTGGGAGGACTATCTCGACAGTATCCGCAAGGCCGGATCGTCGGTGGGCGCGGTCATCGAGGTGGTAGCGGAAAACGTTCCTGCCGGCCTCGGGGCGCCGATCTATGCCAAGCTCGACCAGGACATCGCCTCCAACCTGATGTCGATCAACGCCGTCAAGGGTGTCGAGATCGGCAATGGTTTTGAAGCGGCATGCATTACCGGGGAAGAAAATGCCGACGAAATGCGTATTGGTGACGATGGCAAACCCCTGTTCCTGTCCAACAATGCCGGCGGCATCCTTGGCGGCATTTCAACCGGCCAGCCGGTTGTGGCGCGGTTCGCCGTCAAACCGACATCCTCCATCCTCAACGACCGCCGTTCGATTGACTCCGATGGCAATGAGGTGGATGTGAGAACCAAGGGTCGGCACGACCCGTGTGTCGGGATCCGCGCCGTGCCCATCGGCGAAGCCATGGTCGCATGCGCTGTTGCCGACCATTATTTGAGAGACCGCGGCCAGACCGGCCGCCTCGATTGAGAGACTACCTTTATGAGCTATGATCAAACCCGCGTCGTTGAAGCTATTCGCGCCTTTGAAGCCGGTGAAATTGTTGTCGTCACCGATGATGGTGGACGCGAAAACGAAGGTGATCTGATTGTCGCCGCAGTGCACTGCACACCTGAGAAAATGGCGTTTATCGTACGCCACACATCCGGCATTGTCTGCACGCCGATGCCGCGCGAGGAAGCCAAACGACTGAACCTGAACGCGATGGTGGCTGACAATGATTCCGCCCACACAACTGCCTTCACCGTTTCGGTTGACTACAAGCACGGCACGACCACCGGTATTTCAGCCGATGACCGGACGCTGACGGCGCGCAATCTGGCCAATCCGAATGCGGGCCCCAACGATTTCACCCGTCCGGGCCATATCTTCCCGCTGATCGCGCGCGAAGGCGGTGTTCTGATGCGGTCGGGTCATACCGAAGCAGCGGTAGATCTTTGCAAGCTCGCCGAGCTGCCGCCGATCGCGGTGATCTGCGAACTGGTCAATGACGACGGCACTGTGACGCGCGGCGAGCAGGTTGATACTTTTTCCGTCAAGCACGGGCTCAAGCAGGTTTCGGTGGCCGATCTGATCGCCTACCGGCAACGCAAGGAAAAGCTGATCGAACACATCGACAGCTTTGACGTCGACACCATTGCCGGCAAGGCGAAAGCTTTTACATACAAACTGCCCTGGGACCCGATGCATCACCTCGCGGTGGTTTTTGGCGACATCCGCGATGGCGTCGATGTGCCGGTCAGGCTGCATCTGGAATCCGTGGTTGAAGACGTGTTTTCCAAACATGAACCGATGACAGCGATCATGAAACGGATGGCGGCGGAAGGCCGGGGCGCTGTGATCTATCTGCGTGAAGGCTCGGTCGGCGTTGGGCTGCAGGCATCACGCCGCACGACGGTCGCCGAAGGTGAAGATCATGCAGAAGCGCAGGTGCGCGAAGACGAATGGCTGGAAATCGGATTGGGCGCGCAGATCCTGAAGGATCTCGGGATTACCTCGATCAAGCTCTACGCATCGCGCGAACGGCACTATGTCGGGCTGGAAGGTTTCGGCATCCAGATCTCGTCGACCGAGATCATCTAACGCCGCTGCTTGTAGGCTTTCACCGCCTCGCCGAAGGCCTGAAACAGCGACCGGTTGACCGGGTTGCTTTGCGGATCATATTCGGCATGCCATTGCACACCAAGCGCAAAGCCTTCCGCATCCTTGAAGCGGATCGCTTCGATTGTCCCGTCTTCGGCAACTCCTTCGGCCACGATTCGATCACCGATTTTGAGGACACCCTGCCCGTGAAGTGAATTCACCCGGATCAGGTCGCTCCCCAGAATGCGCGCAAAAACACCATCCGGGGTCAGCCGGACATCATGGCGGTCGGCAAAGACAACAGCCGGATCAGGATGAATTTCGCCGGTCTTGAGCCGGGGCATGCGGTGGTTCATCCGTCCGGGCAATTCGCGAATTTCGGGATGCAGCGAACCGCCTCCCGCCACATTCATCTCCTGAAAGCCTCGGCAAATTCCGAACAGAGGAACACCGTTGGCAACGCAGGCTTCAATCAGTGGCAATGCGACGCTATCGCGCCCTTCGTCATAGGGTTCATGCCTTGGATCCGGTTCGGTACCAAACAGGCTTGGGTGAACATTTGCCCTGGCTCCTGTCAGCAAAACACCATCCACCACGCCAAGCAAATCCGATATGTCGGTTATTCCCGGATTGCCGGCGAAAATAAGCGGCAGGGCGTCAGCGACATCAGCGACTGCCTGCAGATTATTCTCTCCGGCCATCTGCACGGAGAACCTGCTTTCCATGTGGTAGGTATTGCCGATGATGCCGATGACAGGCTTGGCCATGAGTTGATCTCGCGTTGGTTTCCTGGTCGCGCGGATTGGCGCCCACATATCCAGTGTTTTTCACACAAGCCGACGATCAACAACTCCCGGCTCTCAAAAAACCAGCCATTTGTGACCGATGCTTCGTCTCCCCAGATTGACGCCGAGCGTTTTCACACCCCCTGGTTCCACCCCTCGGCGTAAACAATCTCGCTGACACCGGCAAAACGGGCGACACGGGCGAGTTCGGCATCGAGTTTGGCCATACGTCCCACTGAAGCGCGGATCTTCGGCTCCAGCCAAAGCCTGGTGACATTCAGCGTGCCTGCCTTGCGGTCGGCCTTCATGTCGATGCGGCCGATCATCCGGTCGCCCTCAAGCAGTGGAAAGACATAATAGCCGTATTCCCGCTTCGGCTCCGGCACGAAGACCTCGATGCGGTAGCGGAAACCGAACAGGCGCTCGGCACGGTTCCTGTCGCGCAATAATGGATCAAACGGACTGAGCACCCGGATGCGGCCCGGTGGTTCCGGCCAGTTTTCCATTTCTGGAGACAAGCCTTTCAAGGCATAGGATGCACGCGGCTTGGCCGTGTCTGAACATTCAATTTCGACTTCATCCAGCCCATCCCGGTTGGCACTGACCCAGTCCTTGGCTTCCTCCGGCGACACCAGGTTCCAGAAGGCTGCAATCTCGCCATGGGTGGCAAATCCCAGCCGCTCAATGGCGCTCTGGCAGGCCCAGTCGACAAAGTCCGTGTGGGAAACCTCCGCGGCAAGGTGATGAGCGGGAATCACACGCTCGCTCAGATCGTAGATTTTCTGGAAATTCTTCCGGCCGCTGATGGCGAGCTTGCCGGTGTGCCAGAGAAATTCGAGCGCAGTCTTGGAAGGGTGCCATTCCCACCAGCCGCCGGATTTGTGATCGGCCTTCTGGATCTCCCGAGTGAGGATGGCTCCGTTGTCTGAAATTCTGGCGTAGGTTTCGTCAAATGCCTTGTCGAAGCCCTCCCCGTGCCATTTCGCCCAGCGTTCACGCAGTCCGGCTTCCTTGAGCGCGAAGCGATGTTTCCAGTAGGGATAAAACGCGCAAGGCAGGATCGAGGCGTCGTGAGTCCAGTGCTCAAACAGTTCCCTGTCCTCCTCCAGTAACTGCTTGAGGTGATCTCGGCGGAACGTCTGGTTTCGGGAGAAAATGATCTGGTTGTGAGCGCGCTCGACGGTGGAAATACTGTCGACCTGCACAAAACCGAGATCAAGAATGAGCTGCAGCAGATCCGGTTTGGTCAACGCCCGCGACGGCGATGCGGACAGTCCCTGCTTGGCCAGGAATATCCGGCGAGCGGTCTTGTTTGAAAGTTGAATCACCATCACCCGAACCTACACATGTTCGCTTTTTGTTCAAACGCAAAAGCGTGGATGATCATGCGCAACCGGTTTCTGCCTGAGCAAACTGACCCGGTTTTACTCCCACTCCATCTGTTCAAACACAGCTTGGGCATTTCGCCGGGCCAACCCATCGTAGAGTTCGAGGTATTCGAACTTCGACTGATCCACTTCGACCGAACGAATAATATCGCCACCACCGTCGATATGCGCTCGCATCTGCTCTCTGAGATTTGCGAGATAGTCGTGCGTATCGGCACGTGCAACAGCCAGTGTTGTTGCTGGCCCATGCCCGGGCACCAGATGTTCGGGTCTAAGTTCAGCGATTGCGTCAAAGGCATCGAGCCATTCGAGCGTATTGGAAAAGGCCAGCACACCCAGCATTCGGCCAACAAAGACGATATCACCGGCAAAGACTGTCTTCTTGTTCGGAAGCCAGACAAAACTGTCTCCGGGGGTGTGCGCAGCCGCAGGATGTCGGATGTCAAAGGTGACCCCGCCAAGCTCCAGCACATAAGTCTCATCAAAGGTTATATCGGCGGTCACAAGTTCAGTGCCAGCCAGTCCGTCTTTTCCCACCAATTGTGAAAGCACCGTCATCTGCATTGAGCTTCGGTTCTGTTGATCAGCAACAGCAGCATTTGCGGCGATGATTTTGGCGCCTTTGTCGCGCCAGTAGCTGTTACCGAGCCAGCGGTGATCCTGTCCCCCTGTATCAATCACATATACGACCTTCTGATCGGTGATTTTCCGGATTTCAGCATCGATCATCGCAGCGCCAAAGGCACTGCCGCCGGGATCAATCAACACGAGCCCTTCAGTGGTCTCGACCAGACCGAAAGTGGCATTGTTCCCGAGATTTTCGGCATTGCGCTGTTCGAACGGGCCGACAAACGCCCAGACACCGTCAGTTACCTTCTCAACCTCGAGCGGGCCGGCAAAGGCCGGACCGGCGAGGCCTGAAATGGCGACGAGAAAAATGATCAAATTCCGAATCATGTGCTTCAAATCTCTTCTCCAATGTATTTATCTTTATGAATATAAGTAGACTGAAATGGGGCAAGCGCAGAGCACTACTCTAGCCGTATTGGTTGAAATCAGGTGTTTCACATCTCATCATTTTAACATCCCCGGCCTCTTGGAGAACCGAGTACAGCTTGGCATCAGGGACATCGAAGTCGGTCCATTGACCAACATTTCTGCCCCGCCTTCAATCCAAATTCTTGATTTCAATCAATGCCGTCCGCATCCAAAGTCATTATTTCTATATATGCATTATTTGCAATGTTAAGAGAAGTAGCCGCGGCATTATCTCTGGCAAACGAATGCTGTGTCCATCCGCCGCCACTCCTTCCGGCCTCCTTTTGAAAGAGAGAGAAAATGAATCAGTTCAAATACCTGCTCGTTGCCTTGATGGCTGTCTTCGCCCTGTCCGTGCCGTCCGTTGCTGCACAGGATGCGAACGTGAAATCGCGCGGCCTGTTTGTCAACCTGACGACTGACGACACCTGGTCCGCAGCCAAGGCAATCAGCTTTGCTCATGAGAAGGCCCTCAAAAATGGCCACAAACCGGTGGCGATCTGGCTCAATGTCCGTGCGGTTTACCTGGCTGATAAAAAGCGGCCCTCCCATGTTCACGGCCTGATGCGCGAAGACAACAAGTCAATTCAGGATATGCTTGCTGCATTCATGGCTGACGGTGGCAAGGTGATCATGTGCTCTGCCTGCTCCAAAGCTGCCGGATTGACCAAGGATGACTACATTGACGGTGTCGAAATGGGCACTTGGCCTGTTGTTGAGAGCATACTGTTTGATCCCAATGTCACGACACTGTCCTGGTGACGGGATTGATCTGCCGGGTCACACCGGCAGATCTTTTCCAGCGTCAACAGTTTTCCGATTCACCCGCAGTCTCAAATCCGATCACTGAACAAGAGGCTTTGATCGACCTGCTAGACTGGCTGGTGTCGCGCGATGAGACCTTCGCCGACAAGCCGCTCCATGCCGGTCGGGACCAATGGGCGCAATCGCGGCACTCACAGTTCAGCGTTCATCACCAAAATATTGCCTCTCGAGCGTGTCGAGGTCTCCGCTTTCCTGCAGTGCCAGCAGTTTGATCGTCACATCCTGCGTGCGTGCATCTTCCTTGTAGGGCAGCGCGAAGCCATATTTGCCCGGATGGAAAATCCGGCCGACGACATCAAGTCCGAAATCCGGGTGTTCGTGCTTGTAGTATTCCAACACCGGAGCATCGGCGACGATGGCATCAATTTCGTTTTCCTTGAGTGCTATTACGGCATTTTCGATACCTTCAAACGAGCGAATATCGATTCCGTCACTGGCCATGACATTCTCACTGATACTTCCGGTAAAAACGCCGACTGTACGACCTGGCAAATCCTCAGGCCCCCTGATGTCGCCCCGGATTGCAAGACTTGTCATGACACTGGTGACGGATGAAGTGACATAGGCAAGCACGGCAACCCCGATAATGAGCCAGAAGGCCGCGAACACCCTTCCAACCCAGCCGAACAGTTTTGTCCGACTCGGCAAGGTTCCCTTGGTTGCGACCAGCATGACAGCATAGAAACTTTCGGAGAATCCATCGCGCCAGCGACCGGGGAAGCTCTTGTCGAAGTGCCGGTCGAAAAAGGTCAGCCCGATCGTTGCCATAATGATGATAAAGACAATCCATCCATAGGCTTCTATATAGCCCGCCTCCCATAATCCGTCCCATACGTCACCGAAGCTGGTCGTACCTTCCTTGTCGATCATGATACGCAGACCCGCGTCAAACCAGGGCTGCGTAAAGTCGACATGCGTTGCCCGGTCTTCGGTAATGGAGACATTGCCGACAGCGATATCAATATCACCTGTTCGCGTTGCATCGAGCAGGCCAAGGACTGTCGGGTAATCGCGGTAAGACGCGATGTAGCCCAGTTCGTCGGCAACCTTGTTCCAAAGGTCGATCGCCATTCCGTGAAGATTTCCGTCAGAATCACGCATCACGAACGGTGGGCTGATGTGATAGCCAACGATGACATTGGTGTCCGCTTGTGGGGCCGCTGGCGTATCCTGCGCCATCACCGCGCCTGACAAGGCAATCCAGACAATGGCCGCCAGCGCGATCACGCAGGCTATGGGGCTTCCAAGCCCATCACTCAACCGGGTGATACTGTTTGCACAACTGCTCGTTTTTCTTGTCCGGGATGTCATAGATTGCAATCTGCTGTCTTCCATCTGAAATGCCGCTGGTGATCGTTGTGAACCGTGAAAAACGGCCGTCCCCTGTTCAAGCTCTAAACACAACTTGAAAGCCTCGTCCAATTTTTATCCTGAGCCAAACCATCGAAGACGCCTCTGCGGCAGCATGATCAAGCTTCGGTGCTGGCTTCAAGCCCATTTCATCTGTAGGTATACCGTATGGCTGGATCTCTTTTTTCACTCCGATCTTACTGGAGCACCTGTCTCCTGTCCGTCACCCGAACTGGCATGAAAGAGGCAAGATGCCTGGCTCGCCTTCGGGCGATGCTTCCGGCCCTCGTTCTGTGTGCGGGCGGCCTCGCGACGTCTGCTTATGGCCAGACGGTCCAGACGATCAAAACCGCAGCACCCGTTGAGAGCATTGTTGAATCCGGGACTGGCGCATTCATACTGGCGGGCGGACAGTTTTTCGCAACGGTGGATTGCGACAGTGGTTCCGGGCTTTGTCTGGAACCACTCGCCCGGCCTTCGGGACTTGCCCCCGCGCCCACGGACGCGCTTCCAGACGGGCGCATTGCAATCGCCGGAACAGGCGACATAAGGCAGGCCTGGTTTGCCCGGCCAACAACACGCTACACACACGGTGTGCTTGGCGATGCCATTGAAGGCGGATCGCTGGTGGTCGTCACTTTTTCGGGCAACCGTCACGAGATTGTCTTGCCAGTCGATCAGGTGTTCGAGGATATCACACCGCGAATCGCGGATCTGGACGGAGACGGAACCAACGAAATAATTGCCATCCGCTCGTCGAAAAACGGTGGTGCTGCGGCCGTGATTTTCGGCCTCGTCGATAACGCGCTGACGCTGCGCGGTGCAGGAACCGAGAACGGCCGGCCCAACCGCTGGCTCAACATCGCAGGCATCGTTCCCCACCCCGATGGAGGTCTGACACTCTATGGCGTTCGAACACCACATATTGGCGGGCGTCTGTTTTCCCTGGATTTCCGGAACGGGACGCTCTCAGAAAGCAATGACATCGCCACTGATGTGTCAAACCACATCATTGGCTCCCGGGTGCTCGGCATGTCAGCCACCGGAAAATTCGCGGGACGAATGGAGCTGGTATTGCCCTCACAAGACCGCATGCGGCTGAGATTTCCCCTCACGGGCCGCCCCGACATCCCCCTGCCCGCGGCAATCGACAAGGCGATCATAGTCGTGGATGGCCGGGTGATCACTGCCACGGAAGACGGAACACTGATTATTGTATCGCCTTGAATTCCGATACTCTTACCCTCTGGCAACTGCAGCCTTTCATCGCTAAATACATGTCATGACCACTTTTTATTATTCCAATCCCATCTGCCTCGAACATCTGACGCCTCCCGGTCATCCGGAACGGCCGGACCGGATGAAAGCGCTTGAGGCCGTTTTTGAACACGAGCACTTCAACACGCTTGTTCGGCATCTGGCGCCTGAAGCTGCGGCGGAGGCTGTGATGCTGGCCCATCCCGAGAGTTATCTCGAGCGGATCCGCGCTGCCATTCCGGAAACCGGATTTGCACAGATCGATTCTGACACCACAGCCAGCCCGCGTTCGATGGAAGCGGCACTGATCTCGGTCGGCGGCGCTATGGCAGCGGTTGATGCCGTTTTCAAAAAGGAAGCTGACAACGCCTTCGTCGCGACCCGACCTCCCGGCCACCACGCCGAGAAAAACACTTCGATGGGTTTCTGCCTGTTTAATCAGGCGGCGATTGCGGCGCGGCATGCACAGCGCATCTATGGCGCAGAGCGAGTGGCGATCATTGACTGGGACGTTCACCACGGCAATGGCACCCAGGATATCTTCTTTGACGATGACAGCGTGATCTACTGCTCGACGCACCAGATGCCGCTTTATCCGGGCACCGGGGCGCTATCGGAAACCGGCAAGGGCAATATTTTCAATGCGCCGTTGTCGGCCAATGACGGCAGCGACCATTTCCGCGAAGCCTTCCGCACCCGTATCCTGCCAGCCGTTGAAGCGGCGCATGCGGATCTGATTATTATCTCCGCCGGATTTGATGCGCATCACCGCGATCCGCTTGCCGAAATCAATCTGGTGGCCGACGACTTCGACTGGGCCACAGGCAAGCTGATGGACATAGCCGGACGCCACGCCGACAACCGGGTCGTCAGCCTGCTGGAAGGCGGCTATGATCTGGTGGGCTTGGCCGAATCGGCGGCAGCCCACGTGATACGTCTGCAAGAGGGTTGATTGATGAGCGAAGCCAACGACATTTCAGCCATGAGCTTCGAAGCGGCGGTGGCTCAACTTGAGAGTATCGTCGAACAGCTCGAACGCGGTGACGTGCCTCTCGACAAGTCGATTGAAATCTATGAGCGTGGCGAAGCGCTGAAAGCACATTGCGAAAAACTGTTGTCAGCCGCCGAAAAACGCATCGAGAAGATCCGCCTCGACCGTCAGGGCCAACCAGCAGGCATCGAACCGCTCGACGCCGAGTAAACCCGATTTCACAGGAGGATGGCATGAGCTTTTTTCCCGGAGGCGACCCGGAACCCGGAGACGCCTTTTCCTGTGACGCGATCGAGCACCTGATCATTCCATCCTCGCGTGACATTGGCGGCTTTTCGGTCAAGCGGGCGCTGCCGACCGCGCGCAGGCGGATGGTCGGACCTTTCATCTTCTTTGACCGCATGGGCCCCGCCATTCTGCGCGGCGGCACGGCGATGGATGTGCGCCCTCACCCGCATATCGGCCTTTCCACCGTCACCTATCTGTTTGACGGGGCGATCCGGCACCGCGACAGTCTGGGCACGGAGATGGTGATCAAGCCCGGCGATGTGAACCTGATGACCGCGGGCCGCGGCATCGTTCATTCCGAGCGCTCGCCGGAAGAAATGCGTGGCGGCGACATGCCAATATCAGGTCTTCAGACCTGGCTGGCATTGCCCGACCATCTGGAGGAAACCGATCCGGTTTTCTCTCACACAGCCACCACGGAACTGCCTGAAATCAGCGATGCGGGGATTCGAGCGCGCGTGGTGATGGGCAGCTTTGGCGGGCTTGTCTCTCCGGTGCCGCAGCACACCGGCACACTCTATGTCGATCTGGCGCTTATGCCAGCGGCCTCGGCGCCGTTTGACGCCCATTGGGAAGAGCGGGCGCTGTATCTGCTGGAAGGCGAAATCGAGATTGCCGGAGACCGGTTCGGTCCGGATCAATTGCTGGTTTTCCGCCCCGGAGATGCCATCACCGTGACCGCCGGACCAACAGGTGCGCGAATGATGCTGTTTGGCGGCGACAGTATTCCCACAAAGCGGCATATCTGGTGGAACTTCGTCTCTTCGTCCAAGGACCGCATCGAGCAGGCCAAGGCGGAATGGCGCTCGGGTCGGTTCGACATTGTGCCCGGCGATGCGGAAGAGTTCATCCCGCTGCCGGATAAATAGTAGCACCTCAGACTGCCGGTTTCGTAGCCATACACGGCAGATCAAGCGGATGACAAACAAGGTCGGACTTATTGTCGTGACAGTGCACGAAAGAGTGCCGCGTGGTGAAACTTGCAAAAAACAAACCACACGCAAAAGCTGCTCTTGAACTCACACTTATTTCCGATAAAAAGAGCAGGTATTATTCAAACAAGGATTTGATCTATGAACAAAATTGCGATCTCCGCCTTATTGATCTTGGCAATGGCTGGGCCGGCCGCGGCGGGAAATGCAACCCTTAAAAAGGATGGCAAATCTTACTCTCTGAAATGCGTCGACGCAGGATGCTTTCTCACCGAAAAAATTTCGCTTTTCAAGTCTGGGCCCAAGAAACGCCTGGGAGCAGGTGGCACTCAGAACTTCAAAACATGGCGCAAGAAGCTGAAGAGCCAAGGCTACAAATAAGCCCCTGAATTTAACATATTCAGGCAATGAACGGCCATCCTAAGGGTGGCCGTTTTCTTATGCTTCGCGGGCAACGACGGTTGGCAATTCGAGATCGAGCACTGCACAAGCAAGATCCACACGGATTTGTAGCCACGGCGTAAAACAGCTCAATCGGGACCGTTTGAGCTGTGGCAAGTGCGCCCAGATCCCGTTTTCGGAAGCCGGCTCGGGTTTACACATTCCTGTTTACGGGCTACGCCGTGATCGATTGTGAGGCATGACGTGACCAACCAGCCAGTAACACCGCTTCTCGACACGGTTCATTATCCCGCCGACCTGAAAAACATCGATGACAAGCTGTTGCCACAGCTTGCGACCGAGTTGCGGGCCGAGATGATTGACGCTGTGTCCCGCACCGGCGGGCACCTCGGTGCTGGCCTTGGCGTGGTCGAGTTGACGATTGCCATTCACAAGGTGTTCGACACGCCGCATGACCGGGTGATTTTCGACGTCGGGCACCAGTGTTATCCGCACAAGATCCTGACAGGCCGCCGCGACCGGATTCGGACGCTGCGCCAGCAAGACGGGCTGTCCGGCTTCACCAAGCGTTCTGAAAGCGAGTATGACGATTTTGGCGCAGGCCATTCCTCTACCTCGATTTCCGCAGGCCTTGGCATGGCTGTGGCGAGCCAGTTGCAGGGCATCCCACGCAATGTGGTGTCTGTAATCGGCGATGGTGCGATGTCTGCCGGTATGGCGTTTGAGGCGCTCAACAATGCCGGTGCGCTGGATGCGCGTCTGATCGTGATCCTCAACGACAATGACATGTCGATCGCGCCGCCGACCGGGGCAATGAGCGCCTATCTGGCGCGGATGGCGTCCGGACGCACCTATATGGGTTTCCGCGAATTCGGCAAGAAACTGACCGCCTATCTCGGCAAGAACGTCGACCGCGCCATCACCCGCGCCGTTGAACATGCCCGCGGCTATGTCACCGGCGGCACCATGTTCGAAGAGCTTGGCTTCTATCACATCGGACCGATTGACGGGCACAATCTCGAGCATCTGCTGCCGGTGTTGCGCAATGTGCGCGACAATGGCGATGGGCCGGTTCTCATTCATGTGGTCACGCAAAAAGGCAAGGGTTACGCGCCCGCCGAAGCGGCATCGGACAAATATCACGGTGTTTCCAAATTCGATGTCGTCACCGGCACCCAGGCCAAGGCCAAGCCGAACGCGCCGAGCTACACAGCAGTCTTCGGCGAGGCGCTGGCCCAGGAAGCCAGCCTCGACGACAAGATCGTGGCGATCACCGCTGCCATGCCGGGCGGAACCGGGGTCGACAAGTTCGCCAAGGTGCATCCAACCCGTACATTCGATGTCGGCATTGCCGAACAGCATGCCGTGACCTTTGCCGCCGGGATGGCGACCGAAGGCATGAAGCCGTTTTGCACCATCTACTCGACCTTCCTGCAGCGTGGCTATGACCAGGTGGTCCACGATGTGGCGATCCAGAAGCTGCCGGTGCGTTTTCCGATCGACCGGGCTGGATTTGTCGGTGCCGATGGCGCCACCCATGCGGGATCGTTCGACACGACCTATCTTGCCTGCCTGCCGGGCTTTGTGGTGATGGCGGCCTCGGATGAGGCTGAGCTCAAGCATATGGTGCGCACAGCGGCAGCCTATGACGAAGGCCCGATCTCGTTCCGCTACCCGCGCGGCGAAGGCGTAGGCGTCGAGATGCCAGAACGCGGCCAGATACTTGAAATCGGCAAGGGCCGGATTGTGCGCGAAGGCACCAAGGTGGCGCTGCTGTCATTCGGCACGCGACTGGCCGAGTGCCTGGTGGCGGCGGAAGACCTTGATGCAGCCGGGCTTTCAACAACAGTTGCCGATGCCCGCTTTGCCAAGCCGCTCGACCATGACCTGATCCGGCAGCTGGCGCGACATCATGAAGTGCTGATCACCATCGAGGAAGGCTCGGTTGGCGGTTTTGGCAGCCATGTGCTGCAGTTCCTGGCAACCGAAGGGTTGCTTGATGGGAGCTTGCGGGTTCGCTCCATGGTGATGCCGGACATCTTCATGGACCATGCCGCACCAGATACGATGTATGCGCGTGCCGGACTTGACCGCAAAGGCATTGTCGACACGGTGTTTCGCGCCCTTAACACCGCAAACCCCGCCGGCGCCCAGGTTACCTTTCTGAAACCATAAGCGTTTTCCGGATCCTAACCACGTCCCTTGGGCGTTCTGAAAGGTCCCCCTGCTAGTCTTTTTTGACAACAGGGGACTTCGGGGCGTTTTGACACTGACACCAAAAATTGTAGGAAAATGCACTGCGCGCATCATCGCGACAACTTTGATGGTTGTCTGCGGATTGAGTTCCACTGCAATTGCTGAAAAAAGACCTACCTATGACAAGCGCATCGAGGAAGCAGCAATCCGGATGTTGCTGCCCAAGCTTGGCGAGATGCGCGGGCCGCTGGATCTCAATGTGGAGGCGCATATTTTTCCGCCGATGAGCCGGCGCGTTGTCGAAAACAACACCGCAAATGCCCCTCTTCTGTTGCTACAGCGCCAGCGTGAAAGCAGTATCAAGCACTATTGATGCGCGGCACCTTAACATCAAACACACACAAAGCGCTTGCCCTGACGCCGCTTCCGCGCCAAGACGGCGGTCATGACAGCCCCTTCTCCCCGCATTCCGCCCGAAAGGGACCGGCTCGACCAGATACTGGTCCGGCTCGGCTTTTACGAAAGCCGTTCGCGGGCGCGTGACGCAATTTCGCGCGGTGCAGTGCAGGTTGATGGCAAAATCGTTTCCAAGCCAGGCGCACTGGTGTCGGAAACCGCAGACATCTCCCTGTCCGATCCTGCGCGTGACTATGTGTCGAGGGCGGCGCTGAAGCTGAAAGCTGGTCTCGATACATTCGGTTTTGATCCGGCAGGCCGGGCAGCCCTTGATGTCGGCGCCTCGACCGGCGGCTTTACACAGGTTCTGCTTGAGCGAGGCGCTGATCATGTGCTTGCTGTCGATGTCGGCCATGATCAACTGCATGCGAGCCTTGCCAGCGATCCCAGGGTCAGCAATCTTGAAGGCCTCAATGCGCGCGAGCTGAACCGCGAGCACCTGGGCGGCCAGGAGATCGGCACAGTCGTGTCGGACGTGAGCTTCATATCGCTGAAGCTGGCGCTGCCACCGGCGCTCGAGCTCGCCGCACCCGGCGCGGCGGCCGTGCTTCTGGTCAAGCCGCAGTTTGAAGCCGGACGGGCGGCCATCGGCAAGGGCGGACTTCTGAAGGATCCCGCACAAGGGCCTATCATTGCCGATGACCTCACAGCATGGCTCAATGAGCAGCCCGGCTGGCAGGCGGTCGGACCTATCGCCTCGCCGATTGAAGGCAGCGACGGCAACCACGAATTTCTCATCGGAGGCGTCAAATCATGAGCGCTCAAAAACTTGAAATCACCAAGCTCGGCGGACAGGGCGACGGCATAGCCGAAATGCCTTCTGGTCAGATCTTCGTCCCCTTCACCGTGCCCGGCGATGTCATCAACGCCGGTGTCGAGAAAAGCCGCGCGTCGCTGATTGCTGTGCTTGAGCCTTCGCCCGACCGGGTAACGCCGCCGTGCAAGCATTTCGGACCGGATGACGAGAATGCCGGATGCGGCGGTTGCACGCTGCAACATGTGGCGGATGATGTTTACCGTGACTGGAAACGCGACCTGGTGATCGCAGCGCTCGAAAGCCGCAACATCGTGGCCGAAGTGGCGCCGCTGGTCACCTGTGAACCGGGCACACGACGGCGGGTGGTGTTTGCCGCACGACGCACCGACAAGGGCGCGATCCTCGGCTTCAACCGCGCTTCGAGCCACCAGATCGTCAAGATCGAGACTTGCATCGTCGCGACCGGGCGGATCAATCAGGCGCTGCCGGCGCTTCGCAGGCTGGCCACTGCCGTGGCTGTCGGCAAGGAGGCGTTCCGCCTGTCGGTTCTGGATGCAGAGCCGGGGCTTGATCTTGCCGTCGACGCGCCGTTCAAGCTCAAGGAACAAGACCGGCTCAGGATCATCAGCGCGGTGCGCGCCGAGCCAAGTGTCATCCGGCTCAGCTTCAACGACGAAATCCTGATCGAGAAGCAACCGCCCGAACTCACCTTCGGGTCGGTTGTGGTCAATCCGCCACCGGGTGGTTTCGTTCAGGCCAGCAACGAGGCCGAGATCGTGTTGAGCGATCTGGTGTCCGCGCATCTGAGCAAATCCAAGCGTGTGATTGATCTGTTTTCCGGCTCCGGCACCTTCGCGCTCAGGCTGGCCAGGCAAAGCCACGTGCATGCGGTGGAAGCCGACGGGCCGTCACTCGCGGCACTCGATAAGGCAGCCCGGCGCGCGCAAGGCTTGAAGCCCGTGAGCGTGGAAAAGCGCGACCTGTTCCGCCGGCCGCTGATGCTGGCGGAATTGAAACCCTATCAGGGGCTGGTGTTCGATCCGCCGCGCGCTGGCGCCGAGGTGCAGGTCCAGGACATCGCCCGCTCGACCGTCAAACACATCGCCGCCGTCTCCTGTAATCCGACAACACTGGCGCGCGATCTCGAGATCCTGATCAAGGGCGGCTACAAGCTCACCTCGGTGACGCCGATTGACCAGTTCCTGTGGTCAAGCCATGTCGAAGTGGTGGCATTGCTGGAGCGGCCGAAGCGGTAGGGGTGTCCGGATGATGCGGTCCGCTCGTCCCCCTCACCTGCAATTTCTAGCACTTAGCTTGCGCTAAGATGCTGAAATAGCTTCCTCTCCCACAAGGGGGAGAGGCCGAATCGGGGAAAGCGCGGCATCCTCTCCTCTACCCTGGTGGGAGAGGATACAAAATCGCGGTCTTAGCGCAGCTAAGTCGCAGATTTTGTTGGTGAGGGGGTGGCCACGCCAAAACCCCGCGCGCGCGAAAAGAAAAATTCGCCGGCGGTTTGGGGGCAGTCTTCTCGTCCGGACACAATCCGGACTTGTGGGGCGCGGGCGACAGGCCCGTGGTGGATGAAAAGTGGCTTGGCACGTATCACCCGCGCCCCACCGGCAAGGGACAGATGCACCTTCCGGGCGCAAGTGGGCCTCCTTCCTGCTAAGCTTGACGCGAGCCTTGGGCGGTTTCGTATCGTTCGGGCCTTTGGAGACCGAACCCCGCCTTTTCCCACCTGCGCGTGTCAGACGCAGCAGGGATTGCTCAGGCCGGCGTTTGCAGTGACGCCGCATGCGGCTTGCCGGGCTGGCCGCCCGACAGGGATGCGGATCAAACGCCGCCGGTGGCAGCCCAGACAGGCGGCAGCCGGTTCCAGCCATTCGCGCGAAAAACCCTTGCCCTGATCCACCTCGATCCGGCAGGCGCCCGCGCTGACCGGGGACTTCGCTTCGCAAGCTCCTGGCGCCCAGGTACGGTGCCCGCACGCCAGAACTCACCGCCTTCCGCCGGCCAGACCTCCGTAAGCTCCGGCCATCCGTTGGAACGGAAGGTCAGCGGATTATCGCATGGGGTGGAAAGGTGGGGAAAAAGTTGGGGGGATTTTTTTGTGGGAGGGTGCGAGTGGAGAAGGGTAACTTTGGGCGGCAAGCGGAAGTTCGCTGCGGGATGTCTACTCCTTGCGAAATCGCCTGCGACAGTCTGCAATTGTTCTGTTAGCTCCCGGCAGTACAATTCAAAAGCGTGCCATCATCATGACAATCAGCGCTACAAGAGCTGTCACCTAATCGAAAACGTCCTCTGCCGCCTGAAGGATGTCTGCGTTGTTGTGACTCATTAAGACCAACTCGCGGCGTCGAACGATATGTTAACATTAGCACCTATACTTGAATAACTTGTTTTATGGAGCGCTTAGAGCAATCGCCACATAAAACGCTGTTGTTGTTTTGGAGATTTTTTATTTGTCGCCTTGTTCACTAATATCGACGGTCGTTCGGGGCGCGCTTATTTTTGCGATGTCGCTGTTCTTGACTTCATGCAATTCAAACAACATGAGCAGAAAGATGGCAATTGCACGGTCAAACAATGCGATCAGTTGGCCTGTTTTTGCTGCCCTAGTTAAATCTCAAAATACTTCTAAACTGATATTCTACGATTTTGAAAACAACAAATTAACTCCTTATTATAGAGACTCTTATTCCATGAATAGCGTTTCGTCTTATGGGAGCGATGGCGGTAAATTTCTTTTCACTTCTACGAAAAATAGCGAAAAATATGCTCTATATTACTATGATTATTATCAAGATATTGAGAAAAAGATATTTGAGTACGATGGGATATTGAACGCTCCATTTCGTATATCTGATACATATTGTGCGTTAAGTCCAAACTCAAAAACAAAAAAGCAGAACTATAATTATTATTTGATATGCAATGGAGTAAACACAAAAATTCGATTATTTGATTACTATTCATACTATAATCAAAATGGAGAGAATGCAATATTTGTTGATAAGGTTGGTTTTGGTTCTAGTGTATATAAAGTATTTGAAGAATCTGGTGTGATAAAATACACAAAAACTAATATTCCGTTTTTCTCAAATATATTTTCAATAATTTCCAACGATAACGGCCTGTTCATGATAAATAGAGGAACTTCCAGTATTAGTGTTTATAATTTCGTTAATGAAGAAGTTATTCTTCTAAAAAAATACGAAAAATTGGAATATCCATGCCCTGAATTGGATAACTACATCAAGATTATTTCTCTCGATATCGAAAAAATAGTCGGCTCAAGGGTGAATGATGAAAAAAATGGATTCGAATTTTTTATTTGCAGGTTAGATAAATTCGCGAAATCAGATCGAATACAAATGAAAATCGAATAAGAATTGGAGTTGTCGGATTTTGGTAAACCGTGATGGGAGTGCTTGAGAATTTTGGGAGAATTCGATCTCGGGTAATTCAAAGGCAGTTAAGGGCCGGAAGCAGACCGCCACCATCCGCCCCGGACTTGATCCGGGGTCCAGCCACCGCGCGTCGGCGCGGTGTGGGACTCTTGAAGTTGCCGCCTTTGATTTCCCGACTCGCGGACGCTCGCCTGCTGGATGCCGGGGGCTACGGCGTCGCTGCGCTTGTCTGGCTCAAAGCCGGCATGTCGGAGGGGACGGCAATTTCGGAATGCGGGGCTTTACCCCCCTCTGTCACTTCGTGACATCTCCCCCGCAAGGGGGGAGATCAGCGGCGCATTCCGTGCGCCGCCTTCAATCGCCATCCAATCTAACCCTACTCGCCGGCCTTGAG
>Ga0163215_100693_pt1 | contig 42597 bp, 41 predicted proteins | sample SynspAceP_FD_185934 | JGI IMG/M metagenome (GOLD analysis project Ga0163215, IMG submission 185934) | Saline lake microbial communities from Ace Lake in Antarctica - Synechococcus sp. Ace-P (Hybrid Assembly) | ecosystem: Environmental > Aquatic > Non-marine Saline and Alkaline > Saline | place...
CGACGCATAGTCATACCTTTTTAGCGTAATGCTGTCTTTGCCTCACCTATGGTGGGGCTTTTTTGTTGCAGTACTGCCCCCTCTTTGTAGGAGTTCCCTTTAGGGACGAACAAATCAACCACAGATGTAGTTTTCACAACCATCGTCCATTTATCGAACAGGATGATTGTTCGCAGTTGATAACATCCGTTACGGCAACTCCGTTGGGGAGCAAACTCCTACAAGTGCCAAATCCCGCTCCTTGTAGGAGTTCCCGGTAACCGGCGTGGTTCAGGGACGAACCAGTCAACCACAAATGTTGATTTACCATCAGCATCCATTTATCAATAATGGTTGATTATTCGCAGCTAATAACATCCGTTACGGCAACTCCGTTACGGCAACTCCGTTACGGCAACTCCGTTACGGCCGTGCCGGTCACCGGCAGCTCCTACCGAATCAAACAAACTTTGACACTTTGCCATAGTCCTTTGCCCAGCTGTCGGGGAACTTACCTTGTAATACGTATGAAAAAGCGATGAGTTCGGCGATGATATGATAAAGCTGATCAGGGATTTCTTGACCTAAATCGAGGGTAGCCAAAAAATCGCTTAAATAGGGATCTTCATGTACTAATACGCCGTTTTGCTTGGCTAGGTCGACAATTTCTTGTGCTAGTTCACCAAATCCTTTGGCTATAACAGTGGGCACAGCAGAGCTTTCACCTTGTTGATATTTTAGCGCAACGGCACTCTTGTTTTTGGCTTTTTCAGTCAATTGCTTCCCTCCTTATTTGTAAGTTGATGGTGTTGAACAAGCTAGGCTTTGGCCATAAAGATATGGTAGGGCCGTTCATCCAGTGTTTGCGGGATTTTACCTAATTGGCACTGGCTTTTGGTTATTTCAATACCAAGTGAAGCCAAGCGTTTCTTCAATAAGGGCATAAAGTTCATTACTTGATGTTTCACCGGCTCATTAGAGGCGTAAAAGTCAATTTCAACATGATCAGGTCGCAGTTTGGCTTTAGTGAGTAATTCACCCAGTTCGCCCACACTTAACTTCATGGTCAATTGCCATGACTTTGTTGCATTGGCGTCTTGTTGTGCTTCTTGCTTATTGTGTTCTTCACGTTTTATCAGCAACTCAATATTATTAAACTTATCACCAAACAAACTCGGCAGGTTGTAGTAAAAGGTTTCTTGTCCTTGCAGCAGTTTTTCAGCGTTAACTAGTTTACTACTTTGATGATCAGCCAGAAGACGAGAAATTTCGCGCATGACCTGGCCTCTTTGTTCCAGTTGGCCAAATTCTAACATGGCTTTTACGGGACTGGTGGTGGTTTCTCCTTTGCTCGACTCGCTGAAAATAGACGGGAGTATTTGCGCCAGTCGTTCAGCTTGACTAGGTTGGCTGCGCATTAAACGTGAGGCGAGTGATACCTGCAACAAGGTCACTAAACCGCTAAGTAAGCCCTGACTAGCGGGTGGGCTAACCAACTGCACGGCGGTTAAGGCTAGAGGTGGTGCACTAATTAATTGTTTAATTCGACTGGCATCTTGATCATTGCCTTGTGGCACTGCCTGTTGTAACTCTTGTACTATTTGCTTGACCCAGGTTTGGGCTGCGGGTTCTGTCAGAGCCTTGCTCGAAACTGGCAGGTTCAATACCTTTTCAATATTTGCTAAGACGGTGCTTGGCAATTCAGCCTTTGGCTGAGACAGACGTAATAAATTTTGCAATAAGGTGAGCTGTGCCGGCTTATTATTTAACAAGTCAGCAGTAATCACTGTGCTTAAGTTCGCTTTTATGTCTGCACTACTGCTGACTGGCTTAAAATCGGGCAAACTAGCAGGATAGCCTTTTACCAAAGGAGGGCTAGTGCTTGATGATTCATTTATAACACCAGTGTTTTTTGCAAGAGGTGTTGCTACTGCCGCGCTTGTGTCAACTGCTGTACTAGAAAACTTACTAGCCAAGGTGAGCAAAGCGCTAAGTAGATTTTTGGGACTGACTATTTTACCCTCAGTTGCTAGCGCTTCATTTATTATTTTAGGCACTACATTTGTCTCGGTGCTGCCATGCTGATTTGTATTTGAGGCCTCCCTTGATTTGAGAGCGCTTTGCTCAACTTGTCCTTGTGTATTTTGTTTGCCATTAGGCAACTCTGCATCCGTTAAAGTGTGAGTCCTTACTTGGCTTAAACTAATTAATTTTAATGGAATTAAGCTTTCTAATTGCGAGGGCGAAAGGGCCAGGTTAGCCATCAGTTTCGGATGTTGAATTTGTAAGCTTTGTTCACCTGAACTAGCAAGCTTTAAGCTTATTTTTTCTGGTAGTAAGTTAAGCACTTGGTTTAATAAGGCGTTATTGCTAGGTGTATTATTTTGACTTAACTGAGTGATAAATGTTTTTAGCGGTAAATTAATATCAATACTTTGTTTGTTGGCCTGCTGCTGTAGTAGGGTTTTAATTATGTCACTGGCCACTTCCGGTGCTAAGGTCATTTTGATACTTGCAGTGGGGTTATGGGTACTCTGCAACAGAGCTTGGTTTTTGAGTGCAGTTTCGCCACGGGGCATGGTGAGATCTGTTTGAGAAGACTTAACATTCGCCATATCCTGCTTTGCTTGCCCACTCAAAATCAGTTGATCTAATGTTCGGCCTTGCAGTGCTGGGCTGTTATCCACAGCACTCACGTTGACTTGCCAGTTTTTGCCTTTTACTAGCAGCTCAATAATAAGCCCATCACCCTTTTGCATACTGTTGTTTTGACTTACGGGAATGGTAAGCAGTGGACTTGCTTTTGCCGTATCTAATTTAATTATCCATTGTTTGTTGCTTTGTTCGGACCCACTGATATCCACTATGGTAGCTTGCAAAACTGCAAATAAATTAGCCGTTTTAGGGTTTAGCTCGCTCAACAGACTCAATTTGTTAAGCGCAAAAACTTGACTTAATTGATTGGCAGGCAATTTCAACAAGGCTTGACTTAATTGCTCTGAAACAGGGAGTTTAGTTTGCTCGGCCGGTGCTGTTTTGCTAAAAAACTGTAATAGATTGGCTGACTCTTGACTTAACTTTGCTTGGTAAGTTTGGCCACTGTTTAAGGTGCCTTTTAAATTGGTGTTTGGTATTAGAGCCGTTTTAATTTGGGCACTAAGGGCTGGGCTCAAACTAATTTGATTGCCTTCAAGCTGACGCACCACCACCTCAATAGCTTGGCGTGCGACAGGCGAATTTGGCCCTGCTTTGACCAGCTCAGTTAAGGCTTGTTTTAATTGAAAATTAGAATTTAAAGGTATATCTGTCATAACAGCGTTATCGGCCAACATTCAGATTTATTAGCTAACGCTAAACGTAATCCCATTACTGAACAAGACTTTATTCTAAATGAGCCCCCGGCTTTGGTCTAAAAACACAATTTCCTGTTACAAATTGTGAACCATTATAGCTAAGAAATCACTAGCACTTGGTAGGTATCGCTAAGTCATTATGCTATCATCGCGGGGTTTTGGTATTGATCGATTAAGGGTTATTTTGGGTGTTCTGAGTGCACATAATTTATCGCTGATAAAAAACGACAGGTTGTTGTTTGATAAGGTGAATTTTTCCCTTGATGGCCATGGTCTATTGTATGTAAAAGGCCCCAATGGTGCTGGCAAAACGAGTCTACTTAGAGCGCTAATTGGTTTGAATGAAATTGAAGAAGGCGAGGTACGTTTTTTACAGCAAAATGTACTGCAATGTAAAACTCAGTTTCACCAAAATGTAGTCTACTTTGGTCATAAACTGGGTCTTAATTTGCGCCTCAGTGCCACAGAGAACTTAGATTTCTGGTGTAAACAACAAGAACAAGTTTGCTCTATTGATACAATATACAGCGTTTTGACTGAACTTAACTTAGTTGGCTTAGAAGATCTCCCCGTAGGGCACTTATCGGCGGGGCAACAACGACGTGTCGCCTTGGCGCGTTTATGGCTTAAGAATAGCGCCAGTTTGTGGGTTCTTGATGAACCATTTACCGCGCTAGACAGTAATGGTATTGACTTGTTGATTAAAAAAATTCTGAGCTTTTTAGGCAGTGGCGGCGCCATCGTTATGACCTCACACCAAGAATTGCAATTTAATTACCCTAAGCAAGAACTCGTGTTGGAATATCGTATTTAATGGCGCCGATAATAGCTTTATTTAAGCGTGATTTAATTTTGGCCTATCATAATCGGGCAGAATTAATGCAGCCCATGATGTTTTTTATGTTGGTTATTAGTTTATTTCCCTTGGCGGTGGGGCCTAATGCGGCCACCTTAAAAATAATTGGTCCAGGGGTCATCTGGGTGGCAGCGATTCTCTCGTCCTTACTGGGTTTAGAACGGCTGTTTCGTGATGATTTTCAGGATGGCTCTTTGGAGCAATTGATTTTATCAACCACGCCATTACCCGCTATCGCCTTGGTTAAGGTGACAACACATTGGCTAACCAGTATCTTACCGCTAATTATTTTATCGCCCTTATTAGCCGTATTTTTACATTTAAGCGAAGCCATGTACTGGGCATTATTAGTGACCCTGTTAATGGGTACACCTTTGTTGAGTTTAGTTGGCGCTATCGCGGTGGCCTTAACAGTTGGCTTAAATAGAGGGGGAGTATTACTGGCCTTGTTACTTGTGCCAATTTTTATACCTTTGTTGATTTTTGCTACCTCAGCTGTCGATGCCGCGGCCATGGAATTACCTTATACTGCGCAATTAGCCTTTATTGCTGCAATGTTATTGTTTGCCCTTGCCTTGGCCCCCTTTGCCATTGCATATGCCTTAAAAGTGAGTCAAAACTAATGTGGAAGTGGTTACACCCTTACGCTAAACCAGAACGCAGTTATCAACTTTGTCAAACATTGCTCCCTTGGTTTGCTGTTCTTGGCGGCTTGAGTTTATTTGTTGGTACGATTTGGGGCTTAGCCTTTGCTCCGGCAGATTATCAGCAGGGTGATGCATTTCGGATTATTTACATTCATGTACCCAGCGCCATTTTGTCGAAAAGTTTATATTGCACTATGGCTGTAGCCGCGTTTATCGGCTTGGTTTGGCAGGTCAAAACTGCTTTTATGGCGATGGTTGCAGTGGCGCCTGTGGGTGCCATGGTGACATTTGTCTCATTGATTACTGGCGCGGCTTGGGGTAAACCTATGTGGGGCACGTGGTGGGAATGGGATGCCAGAATGACATCACAGTTGATTTTATTGTTTTTGTTTATCGGCGTGATGTCGCTGTATAAGTCCTTCGACGATGCTCAACAAGGTAGTAAAGCCGCAGGAGTAATGGCCATGGTAGGGATCATTAATTTACCTATTATCCATTACTCAGTGGAGTGGTGGAATTCACTGCATCAAGGCGCCACGATACTTAAAATGGGTAAACCTTCCATGGCCCCAGACATGTTGTGGCCATTGTTATTGTGTATTGTTAGTTGGATGTTGGTGAGTGGTGCGATCTTTTTGTTGCGCTTGCAAAACGAGATCATGCGCCGTGAAATAAAGCGTCCATGGGTTGCTGAACTTGCCTTGCAGAGCACAAAGCGACAAGTGCCGAGTGATATGTCAACGGACAGAGGGTGAATAAGATGCACTTTTCCAGTATGAATGAGTTTTTAGCCATGGGTGGCTACGGATTATACGTGTGGTTGTCTTTTGGTCTTGGTTTGTTGAGTGTGGCAGTGTTGTGGTTGTCGTCATGGTCAACAAAAAAAAGCCTATTTCAACAGGCGCTTAAGGAACAAGCACGACAACAACGCATCCAACAAGCTAAACAACAGCCCGTTCAACCCTAATTGAAGTAGAGTAAATTATGAATCCCAGACGACAAAAACGCTTATTGGTGGTATCTGCCATCGTGCTAGTACTGAGCGGTGCCATTGGTATGACTCTATATGCCTTAAGTCAAAGTATTGATTTATTTTACACACCATCAGAAATATTTGAAGGAAAAGACGGTAATGTTCCGCAAGTTGGACAACGTCTTAGAATTGGCGGAATGGTGGTGCCGGGCAGTGTCAAACGTAATCAAGAGTCTCTTGCTGTCAGTTTTGATTTAGTCGATATCGGGCCTATTGTGACTGTGAGTTATCACGGTATTTTGCCCGATCTTTTTCGTGAAGGGCAGGGTATAGTTGCTACTGGAATCTTGACCGAAAGTAATCATATTGAAGCCCACGAAGTGTTGGCAAAACATGACGAAGAGTATATGCCACCGGAGCTCGCGGAAAAAATGAAAGGCATAAAACACATTAAACCCGACGCCGCCGCGTATGGCGCAAAAACCAGTGACAATTAAGGGCGTTCTATTATGTTAGCTGAATTAGGTAATTTTTCACTGGTTATGGCCTTGTTGATGTCATTACTGTTGGCCATATATCCCATGTGGGGGGCGTATAAACAGAATCCACAACTAATGGCGATGGCAAAGCCCTTAGCGATTGGTATGTTTTTATTCACGTTATTTGCCTACGCCTGTTTGACTCATGCATTTTTGCATGACGATTTTACTTTGGCCTATGTGGCCAATACCTCAAACAGTACCTTGCCCATCTACTATAAATTTACCGCAGTGTGGGGTGGCCATGAAGGCTCCTTTTTACTCTGGGTCATGATATTTTCTATTTGGACCGTGGCTGTAGCGCTTTTCAGCAAAGCGATACCCATCAGAATGGTCGCCCGCGTGCTGGCTATTTTGGGAGCTGTAGGCTGTGGTTTTTACTTGTTTATGCTCATCACGTCTAACCCTTTTGATCGCCTCTTACCCTTTTTCCCCATTGATGGCAAAGACTTAAATCCTTTGTTGCAAGACTTTGGCATGATCATTCATCCACCTATGTTGTACATGGGCTACGTGGGTTTTTCAGTTGCTTTTGCTTTTGCCTTAGCCGCCTTAATATCCGGTGAGTTAGACTCTACTTGGGCCCGCTGGTCTAGACCTTGGACCATAGCTGCCTGGTCTTTTCTGACCGTGGGCATCGCATTGGGTAGTTGGTGGGCTTACTACGAATTGGGCTGGGGCGGTTGGTGGTTTTGGGATCCGGTTGAAAACGCCTCGTTTATGCCTTGGTTAGTGGGCACGGCTTTATTGCATAGTTTAGCGGTAACCGAAAAACGTAAGATTTTTAAAGCGTGGACTGTACTCTTGGCTATTGCAGCGTTCTCATTAAGCTTATTGGGCACTTTCTTAGTGCGTTCGGGGATCTTGGTATCGGTGCATTCTTTTGCTAGCGATCCGAGTCGCGGTTTGTTTATATTAGGCTTGTTAGTGGTCATTATTGGTGGCTCCTTAGCCTTGTTTGCCTTTAGAGGCCGGCAGTTACGTGGGTCAGGACGTTTTTCATTTTTTTCCCGTGAAGTTTTATTGATGGGCAATAACATTTTTCTGAGTGCCGCCACTTTAGTCGTGCTACTCGGTACCTTGTTACCTTTAGTGCATAAAGAGATAGGCCTAGGGTCAATTTCTATTGGCGCGCCGTTTTTTGACACCATGTTTACCTATCTGATCGTGCCTTTTGTGTTTTTTATGGGCATTGGGCCTTTATCTCGTTGGAAAAGCCAAAGCCCACAGGCCCTGTATAAACAATTGTTGTTGGCCTTTGGTCTGAGCCTAAGTGCGGCAATACTGATTAATTTTAGCTTTGACCAATTATCCTATTTAGCGGTGTTGGGTATGTTACTGAGTGTGTGGATCATGATCACCACTATCATGGAAATTCAGCAACGGATCGCGCCATTACAACAGGCCAGTCAACTTACCATTATGCAAAGCTTGCGCAAATTAGCGCCAAGCCATTGGGGTATGGTGTGTGGTCATTTGGGCTTTGCTGTCTCATTGATTGGCATCAGTTTGGTGAGTGCCTACAGTGTTGAGCGTAATGTTAGAATGGCCATTGGCGATACAGTACAAGTGCAAGACTATGAGTTTGTGTTTGATGCTGTTACGCGCGAGCAAGGGCCTAATTATACGGCTGACCGTGGACATTTTGTGATAAACCAACAAGGCAAACAAGTTGCTGATCTGTATGCTGAAAAACGCTTTTATCCGGTGCAACGTAACAGTATGACTGAAGCGGGCATCGATTCTGGCGTAACCCGAGATTTGTTTGTGGCCTTAGGTGAACCCCTTGAAAACGGCGATTGGGCGATTCGAATTTACGTAAAACCTTTTGTTAATTGGATATGGTTAGGGGCTTTCATTATGGCGTTTGGCGGGGTGTTATCGATTAGTGATAAACGTTATCGCATGTCGAAAATGGCGGCCAGTTCATCATCCAGTCATAGGGCTGTAACAGAATTAGGAAAGTTGACGTAATGAAAAAGTGGTTAGTGTTTTTACTGCCTTTATTGGCTTTTGGTGTACTACTGATTTTTTTGTTCCAAGGACTGTTTTCTGACCCTAGGGAGCATAAATCAAGTTTGTTAGAACAGCCGATGCCAGCCTTTATTTTGCCTGATTTAATGCAACCTGAGCGTGAATATACCGAAGAGGTGTTTGCGGGCAAAGTCACTTTACTCAATGTTTGGGGCGTTTGGTGTATCACCTGCGCCATTGAATTACCGTATTTGACTCAGTTGCAGCAAGAAGGCAAACATATCGTTGGATTATATTATGACCAAGATATTGACCCTGACTTTGGGCTTAAAACAGTGGCACGTGTGCAGCAAGAAGTGGAGCAAAAGTTAACTCAGTTGGGTAACCCTTATGCTTACAATATTTTTGATGTAAAACGTAATCTGTCCCTTGATTTAGGTGTAACGGGTGCACCTGAGACGTTTTTAATAGACCAACAAGGGCACATTCGTTTACACCATATTGGTGACCTTAATCCACGTGTATGGCGCAATAAGTTTGAACCAGTGTACCAATCATTAATGGGGCAGACCGAATGAAACTGCTCCCCATGCTTAGCCTCTTGATATTTATCGGGGGAGCCGTCTCAGCTACCGAAGACAAGTACCAATTTGACACTGAAGCCCAGCAAAACTTATTTTTTGAATTGAGTAAGGAGCTGCGTTGCCCTAAATGTCAAAATCAAAATTTGGCAGATTCAGATGCGATGATCGCTGCGGATTTAAAACGCAAAGTACATGACCTAGTTAAAGAGGGTCAGAACAAAGAACAAGTGATTGCCTATATGAAACAGCGCTATGGCGACTTTGTTTATTATCAACCACCGGTGAACTCCATGACCATTTGGTTATGGTTGTTGCCTGCTCTGTTTGTTTTATCAGGCTTGTTGTGGTTATTAATGAATCGCAAAACCAGTAATACTGAAGTCAAATTAAACAGTGCACAACAAAAACGAGTAGATGAATTACTGGAGCGTGATGAGTGAGTGAGTTTTTAATTGGCGCCAGTGTATTGTTACTGAGCGCAGTGTTATTGGTTTGTTTACCATGGCTTAGACGGAGTAAACAAACACAGCAAGATGTATTAACCAATACGCGATTAATAAAACAACGATTAGTTGAATTGACGGTGGAACAATCCCAAGGCTTATTGTCTGAAACTGACCGGCTGCAAGCGGAGCAAGAACTGAAGCTCGCCTTGCTGGATGAAGTGAAAGATAAGGAAGTCGTGACCGGTCAAACTGCTTGGATGTTAGCAATAGGCTTGTTTATTGCGCTAGTGATTTCAGGTGGTGTTTATTACAAAGCGAACCAGTTACAGCAAATCACTCACTGGCAGACTGCGGTCTCGCAATTAAATGTCCTAGGGCAAACGATTAACAATGGGCAAGATATTGAAGCAAAAGATTTGCAAGATTTTGCCTTAGGTTTACGCACAAAGTTGCACGAAGAACCTGAGGACGCGACGGGGTGGATGTTATTGGGCCGTGTGTGGGGGGCTTTAAATCAGCCCAATACTGCTAAAGATGCGTTTGAAAAATCCTTGGCCCTAGAACCTGATAATATCGGTACCTTACTCAGTTATGCTCAGGCGCTGATTTTGTTAGGCACGGAAGATGAGCTGAAACAGTCAAGACGGGTATTACAACGGGTGCTTACTCTTGATCCTAATAATATCAATGCCACTGGCACCTTAGCCATTGTTAGTGCGCAATTAGGCGATAATCAAAAGGCCTTAGAGTATTGGCTGAAATTACAAAGCTTTTTGCCCAAAGATGACGCTAATTATGCTGCAGTACAGCAAAAAATTAATGAATTTCAAGGCATAGGTCAAAATAATAGTGAGCTTGCTGCGACGCAAGCTGCAGAACAGGGTGGCGCTAAAAGGGTGCAAATTACCATTAACATCAGCGATGAGTTAAAGGCTAAGTTGCCAAGCAATGGTGTGCTCTTTGTGTTCGCTCAGGACCCAACTGGGCAAGTGAGAATGCCAGCTGCGGTGGTTAAACTACCCCTAGCTCAGTTTCCAGTGAGCGTTGAGTTATCCGATGCCAACGCGATGATGCCAAGCTATACCTTGTCGAGCTTAAGCACAGCAAAATTAGTCGCACGTATATCTCTCGATGAAAACGTTATGCAAGCTGCCGGTGAATTACAGGGCGAAATTATCCTTGAGTTACAGGCTGATAAGCTCATTACAGCAAATATTTTAATCAATAAGGAAATTATGTGAACCCTGCCTTACGTCTTTTAATTGTCCTAGCTCTGCTGTCGCTGGGCGGGTGTGCAGCCAATCAAGCCGGTGAGCAAGCTCAGCAGTATAGTGATCCAAAAGACCCGCTGGAATCGGTAAACCGGACCATGTGGGATTTTAACTATGATGTATTAGATGCTTATATCTTGCGCCCTACCGCGGTGGTATACGCAGGTTATATGCCGCAATTTGCCCGAACTGGTTTGCTTAATATGGCCTTGAATTTAGAAGAGCCGTCCAACTCAGTGAACAACCTACTCCAAGGCAAAGTCAGTGGGACGTTTGTGAGTTTAGGGCGTTTTTTGCTCAACTCTACCGTGGGCCTACTGGGTTCAATTGATGTGGCCAGCAAAATTGGTTTAGCACCCGAAGAAGAAGAATTTGGAGAAGTATTGGGCAGTTGGGGCGTAGGTACCGGCCCTTATTTAATGGTGCCAGCGTTAGGGCCAAACGACCCAAGAAGTGGGGTAGGCGACTATATTGACAGTGCCTACGGCCCTTTAGATAGTTTAAATATTTACTTTAGCGTACTTCGATTTGGTATTAAGGCCTTAGAAGCACGAGCTAGCTTGATTCAACAAGAGCAGCAACTGGATAACGCCGCTGATCCATATAGTTTTGTGAAAAACGCCTATTTTCAAAATTTGGAATATAAAGTCAAAGATGGCAAAGTAGAAAAGACCCAAGAAGAAGAGGCCTTGGAAGACGATATAGATGCTTATTTGGAAGGACTTTAGAAACGTTATTAGCAAGACATGCTAGCATCGAGTTGATTAGGGACGAATAAATCAACCGCAGATGGAAATTTGTCATTGATGCCTGGTTATCAACGAGGAAGATTGTTCGCAGCTAATAACATCCGTTACGGAGGAGCTCCTACTAAAAGCTCAATCCACCTCGTAGGAGTTCCTTTAGGGACGAAAAAATCAACCCCAGATGATAAATTTGTCATTGATGCCCGTTTATCAATGTGTGTTGATTTTTCGCAGCTGATAACATCCGTTATGGCAACTCCGTTGGGGAGCAAACCCCTACCAAAGCTCAATCCACCTCGTAGGAGTTCCCGGTAACCGGTGTGCGACACCCGGCATTATTTAGGGACTAAAGAATCAACCGCAGATGTTGATTTTACAGCTCATGCCTATTTATTAACGAGGATGATTTTTCGCAGCTGAAGCAGCTCCTACGAAAAGCTCAATCCACCTGGTAGGAGTTCCCGGTAACCGGCGTTGTTTAGGGACGAAAAAATCAACCGCAGATGATAAATTTGTCATTGATGCCTGTTTATTAACGTGTGTTGATTGTTCGCAGCTAATAACATCCGTTACGGAGCAGCTCCTACGAAAAGCTCAATCCACCTTGTAGGAGTTCCAGGTAACCGGTGTGCGACACCCGGCATTATTTAGGGACTAAAGAATCAACCGCAGATGTTGATTTTACAGCTCATGCCTATTTATTAACGAGGATGATTTTTCGCAGCTGATAACATCCGTTACGGAGCAGCTCCTACGAAAAGCTCAATCCACCTTGTAGGAGTTCCCGGTAACCGGCGTTGTTTAGGGACGAAAAAATCAACCGCAGATGTTGATTTTACAGCTCATGCCTATTTATTAACGAGGATGATTGTTCGCAGCTAATAACATCCGTTACGGAGCAGCTCCTACGAAAAGCTCAATCCACCTCGTAGGAGTTCCCGGTAACCGGTGTGTGACACCCGGCATTATTTAGGGACGAAAAAATCAACCCCAGATGATAAATTTGTCATTGATGCCTGTTTATCAATGTGTGTTGATTTTTCGCAGCTGATAACATCCGTTACGGCAAATCCGTTGGGGCAACACCGTTGGGGCAACCCCGTTGGGGCAACCCCGTTGGGGAGCAAACCCCTACCAAAGCTCAATCCACCTCGTAGGAGTTCCTTTAGGGACGAAAAAATCAACCGCAGATGGAAAATTTGTCATTGATGCCCATTTATTACCGTGTGTTGATTTTTCGCAGCTAATAACATCCGTTGGGGCAACACCGTTGGGGAGCAAACCCCTACGAAAAGCTTAATCATCCCTTTTGTTATTCAATTACACTGCACGATACTTTTGCTCGCAGCTCGCAGCTCGCAGCTCGCAGCTCGCAGCTCGCAGCTCAGATCTCTAGTACCCGTTAGGGTTATTCGACTGCCACTTCCACGAGTCTTTACACATTTCTGCTAGGCCGCGTTCGGCTTTCCAGTTTAGGGCTTCATAGGCTGTTTTGGGGTCGGCGTAGCAGGCTGCTACATCACCGCCCCGTCTAGGTACTATTTTATAGGGGATGGCTTGGCCACTTTGTTTTTCGAACTCTTTGACCATGTCCAGTACGCTATAACCTTGGCCGGTGCCTAAGTTATACGTCACGATACCGACTTTTTGTGAGAGCTTTTCAAGGGCTTTAAGGTGACCGGCGGCTAAGTCTTCAACGTGGATATAATCGCGCACACCAGTGCCGTCATGGGTATTGTAGTCATTGCCAAAGACCGATAAAAACTCCCGTTTGCCGGTGGCAACTTGGGTGATAAAGGGCATTAGGTTATTGGGTATACCGTTGGGGTTTTCGCCGATACGTCCTGAGGGGTGGGCCCCGGCTGGATTGAAATAACGTAAAATGGCAATGTTCCAACTCGGGTCAGATTTGAATAAATCCTGTAATACATGTTCCACCATTAACTTTGACATGCCGTAGGGATTGGTTGGATGCCCAGTTGGCATATCTTCGCGTAAGGGCAAAGATACCGGATCGCCATACACCGTGGCTGAGGAACTAAATACGATGTTTTTAACGCCCGCTTTTTGCATGGCTTCACATAATATTAGGGTACCGTAGACATTATTGTTGTAGTAATTAAGTGGCATTTCAACCGATTCACCCACTGCTTTTAAGCCAGCAAAATGAATAACCGCATCAATTTTATTGTCAGCAAATATGCTTGCAAGTAAGTGCCCATCACGAATATCACCTTCAATAAACCGTGCACGTTTGCCGGTTAATTCGGCAACTCTGTTTAACGACTCTTCAGATGAGTTACATAGATTGTCGAGCACGATCACATCTTGACCCGCTTCCAATAATTGCAACACAGTATGGCTGCCAATGTAACCCGCACCACCTGTAACTAAGATAGTCTGCATGTCTAATTTCCTTGTGGTTTATTGTGGGAAAGATATTTGGCACAAAGACCGAATTGTATCGGCTTAATAACAATGGGATAAAGCAAGAATAACAATAATGCCCAGGCAAGTGCCCACCAATTGTCGCTTGTTTGTAAAATCAGTATAAATACCGGAATAAAAATCAGCAGTTTTAACAGATTGAGTAACAGTTTTTCAGGCCCCGTAAGTTTTTGTTGGGCCTCACGCAGCAAGGTTAAACGCTCGGTTAGAGAGTACGACTGAAGTTGTGGTATCTGTTTACTGGAAAAATACAATTTCATGTGTTTACCATTTTGGGCAATTTTCGCATTGCGCTTAAATTAAAAACGCTTGGTACCCTGAGGATACCAAGCGTTAATTATACTATAATTACGATTTATTACAGTAGCTATATTTAGGCGAGGGCCTTTTCTCCTGCAAGAGGCTCAGGACCGTCAGCTAGTTTTTCCCATTTGCTGGTTTTCAGGGTAAATATGGCAACTACCACACCAACACCGATAGTAATCAAACAAATATGCAAAAATAGCTCTGGCATTTGACTCAAGTTATTTGGATCAAGATTACCTGCCAGTAGGCCAGCAACGACATTACCAATTGAATAAGTTAATACAAATACCCCCATCATTTGTCCAGCAAATCGTCTAGGTGATAATTTGCTCACTGCACTCAGTGCGACCGGGCTTAAACACAATTCACCAACGGTATGTAAAAAGTAAGTTGCGACCAACCAGTAAGGAGCGACTTTCATGCCCGACGCCGCGTATTGAGCGGCAAAAAACATGACTAAAAATCCTAGAGCCATAATAATCAGGCCTAAAGCACATTTGATGCCGTAAGACGGGGTGATCATTTTTTTAGCTAGGTTGATCCAAAGCGCTGCAATAAAAGGAGACAACATTATAATGAAGGCAGAGTTTGACAGTTGGAACCAAATAGTCGGTATTTCAAATGAGCCAATAAAGCGATTGGTATAGTCTTGGGCAAAGAGGTTCAGTGAAGAGCCTGCTTGTTCAAAACCCGCCCAGAAACAGGCAGAAGCAACACAGACTAAAAACAGGGCACTTAAACTTCTTTTCTCATTACCACTCAGGTTGCCGAGAAAAAATATGCCGGCAAAGTACAAGATAAAAATAGCGGTGATAAGCACGGCCGCATATTCAGCAATGACAACCGGATCAATCACCACGCTGCCAGTCATTATGGCGCCAACCAATAAGGCTAAACCCACTAAAAAAGCCGTGATTATTGACCAACTAATTTTGATCATTCGGGGGCTGCTAACTACTGTTGGTTCAGCACCTGCGCCCTTAAGTTTGTAGATGGTTTTTCTATATTGAATTAAGCCTGCAGCCATACCAACGGCGGCAAGACCAAAAGCCATATGCCACAACCCCTCTTCTTTTAAAGGACCAATAGATAAATAAGCCAAGAAAGAACCAATATTGATACCCATATAATACAAGGTGTAACCGGCATCTCGACGTTTGTCGTCTTTACTGTAAAGCTGTCCAACCATGGCGCCAATATTGGGTTTGAGTAAACCGGTGCCTAATACCACCAAGACTAAACCAATAAAAAAGGTATCATTTGACGGGATAGCCAGTACCACGTGACCAGCAAAAATGATGATTCCACCGTACCAAACTGTTTTTTGGCACCCTAGCAATCTATCTGCTATGAAACCGCCTGGCAGGCCCATCAGATAAACGGCGCCCGTATAAAGGCCGTAGATAGCTGATGCGGAAACGACGGTGATAAACAATCCACCTTCTTGAATACTGGCGGTCATAAACAATATTAATAAAGCCCGCATCCCGTAATAACTAAAGCGTTCCCACATTTCTGTAAAAAATAATGTTGATAGACCTTTGGGATGGCCAAAGAAGCTAGCATCACCCGTTGTGTTTGTTGTTTCTGTTGTCATTAAATTGGCCTTTAATTTTTATAATTATCTTGTTTTAAATAAAGTACCTGTCATTTTGCAGAGAAATAAAAATACAAAATTGACTGCTTTCGGCATTTCATTAACGCCAATTTGAGCATAGTTCTGATGGAAATTCTATTTCAGAATAATGTTGGGGTAGATATTTTCTGTAAAGGCCAACGGAGACTCAATGAAATGTGCAAACCATTGAATAAATTGTTTAAAATTATCAAGGTATTTTTTTGTTACAAACTGACCTTTCGCTGCTCATTTTAGCGTTCCGTTGTGCTAATAAGTACGTTATCATGCTGACTGCTTTTAGGATCAGTCCTAGTTTTAATAATTATTTTCACGCCTTCAGGGAAGCCGCATGTTGCGACATTGTCAAGTTAGTAGTTTATTTCTCACTCTTCTCTTTTATATTTTTAGCTTTGGGGTCGAAGCACAAAGCGCACAACAAATTGAGCAATTTAAAAAGTTGCCAAAAGCACAACAAGAGCAACTTGCGCGTCAAATGGGGATAGATTTATCTTCGCTGGAAAGTTTGTCTAATTTGCCATCTTCCTCAAAAAGTGCCAGCAAAAACCCTGACAACTATTCTGGCAATCAGAATTTTGACCAATATGGAAATCCCGTTGTTGAAAAAAATGAAAGTGACAAACAGTTTGTAGGTCAAGATGCAGATAAAAAATTAGAACTTTACGGCTCTGAGCTTTTTAGCCGTGCTGCGGGTTCTTTGGAACCCACATCAGGTGTTCCTGTCCCAAGTAATTATTTGATTGCGCCTGGTGACCAATTAGTGGTGCAACTATTTGGTAAAGAAGATGAAGAATATATGTTGGAAGTTGGTCGGGATGGCAATGTTATTGTCCCTCGTCTAGGGCCCATCACAGTAGCAACTAAGAGCTTTGCTGAAGTTAAAAGTTATTTGTCTGAACAGATTAAAAAGCAAATCATTGGCGTTGAGGTCAGCGTAACAATGGGCGTGTTAAGTACGATCAGAATTTTCGTGGTGGGCGAGGCGCTAAATCCTGGTGCCTATAACGTAAGCTCTCTGTCTACGATCACACATGCCTTAGTGGTCAGTGGCGGCGTGAGTGAAATCGCGTCTTTACGTAATATACAACTCAAACGCGCGGGTAAACTGGTGACCACGCTTGATATTTATGATTTGTTAAATCAGGGCGACACGACTAACGATATTTTGTTGCGTTCAGGCGACGTGATTTTTATTCCCCCCATAAAACGCAGTGTCTCCGTAGATGGACAAGTGAGACGCCCCGCTATTTATGAGTTGAAAAATGAACATACCTTAGCTGACGTAATTAACTTAGCTGGGGGGAAATTACCTCAAGGTTATGCATCTACCATTAGTATTCAGCGTTTTGTCAATGGTTCTCGGGTGCAAATCACATCCGCATTGGATTCTCTAGAGACCAAGATTATCGACGGCGATACTATTTTGATACCTGAGGTATCATCTTTTTTATCTGGCTCTATCACCTTAATTGGTGCCGTAGCCCGTCCAGGTGACTATCAGTGGAAAAGTAATCTGCGCATTAGAGATATCATCGGTGATGTGCAAAAAGACTTATTGGAATTTGCTGATTTATCTTATGTTCTGGTACTCAGAGAAATAAATCGCAACAGAGACATAGAAATTCTCCAAACCAGTTTATTTGATGACAGTATTAGTGGCGATTTGAATAATCTTGTTTTGCAACCTAATGACAAAATTGTGGTATTTTCTAAAAATGAAAACGAAATGTTGGCAGACACCACGCTGTCTGATATGGCATTTAGTAAAAAAGAGTTAACAAAAAAAGAGAAAGAGCTTTGGCAAGAAAGAATAGAAAAAAAATTGTTTTGGAAAAGCATAGGATTAATGGACGATAAACTAGATCCGCTTTTAGCTGAAAGCGAAACCTATGCCTTGCAAAATCAGCCTATTATTCAGTTAACTGATGAAGAAAAAGAACAAGTACTTGAATATAAAAATTATGGATTCTTCTCTCGTAAACGACTATTAGCGCCCATATTAGAAAAGTTAAATCAGCAGGCTAGGATGGGCAGTCCCTTGCAAACATTAGAGATTGCAGGAGAGGTTAAGGTCCCTGGCGTCTATCCATTAACTAAAAATGCAACCATTAAAAATGTGGTTGTTGCTGCCGGTGGTTTTACCGAATCAACTTATTTGAAAAAATCTGAAATTACACGTTCAGAAATTAGTTCTGATGGTACAGCTCAGATACGTCACATTAGTTTTAGTCCATCTGATATTTGGCAAACCAGTGCTGAAAACGAATTAGCACTGCAAAGCAAAGATCGTATCAATATATTTGCCACACCTTCTTGGCAGCAAGAGTTAACAGTCAGAGTGAAAGGAGAGGTCGAATTTCCCGGAGAATATTCGATTCGCCGAGGAGAGACGCTTGGCGATTTGATGGAGCGGGTGGGGTATTTAACAAAGTATGGCGATGCGGATGCGGCAGTATTTACACGCGAAACGTTAAAACAGCAAGAAAAGGAGAATTTACAAAAACTAGCGGGTGAATTACGCAAACAGATAGCGTCAATTAGCTTACGAAAACAAACCGGGGCCGGCAGTATCGTCAGCTATGACGAAGCAAAAAAACTGTTGAAGGATCTTACCGACGTTGAAGCAGTAGGGCGTTTAGTTATAGATTTTAACGGTATTTTGGCTGGTGTAAAAAAAGACGATGTCATTTTAGAAGACGGAGATATTTTGTACGTCCCAGGCAAAAGCCAATCTGTTAATGTCATCGGTGAAGTATATGTTCCCACTTCTCATATGTTTACTGATGGAATAAGCTTCAATGATTATATTTCAAAAAGCGGAGGTTATAGAGCCTCTGCAGATAAACAACGTACTTATGTGATAAGGGCAAATGGCTCTGTTTTTGTGCCTGATGATGGCAGTAATTTCTGGTTCAGTAGTAATAAAACCCAGTTGAATATTAAACCCGGCGACACCATAGTAGTGCCGCTTGACTCTGATAATGTCGACAACATGACGTTGTGGGCCAATGCCACACAAATTATTTATCAACTGGCTGTCGCTGTAGCCGCCATTGGAAGCCTGTAACTGTTGCAATGTGTTTAATAGTTAGAAATTGGAGATTAAATGAAGAAGGTTAATGATAAGGGTTTTACACTTATCGAATTATTAATTGTTATAGTGATTCTAGGTTTGCTGGCGTCACTGGTAGCGCCTGCAATGTTTTCTAAAGTGAGTTCTTCGCAACGGAAAACCGCGGCGACTCAAATGCAGATGTTTGAAACTGCGCTCGATACTTATCGTTTAGATCTTGGAACTTATCCATCTTCTCTCAGTGATTTAAGAGAAAGCAGCAATCCTCGATGGGATGGCCCGTATTTACCTAAAGCTTTGCCATTAGATCCTTGGGGCAATCCCTATTCTTATGAAATACCTGGTGAAAATGGTCTGCCCTATAAATTGCAGTCCTTAGGTGCTGATGGAAAGCCTGGTGGTGATGATGACAACGCCGATATAATCCACAATTTATGATGCAAATTAATGCTCTTTTAAAAGAGCAATTCCATATTACACCGAGAGATCTAGAAAAAGCGGTTGATTATCAACAACGGTTTGGTGGTCGTGTAGAACAAATATTAGTCAACATGGGCAGCCTCCCTGATGACCAATTACCTGTTTTATATTCGCAGTACTTGGGCTTGGATAGATTAGAACTGTCAGAGTGGCAAGACGCACCAGTGCCTAGTATTGCTGACGAAGTACTTATCCCTATGCTAGAAAAACACTGGATACCATTAAGTATCTCACCAGATAAGTGGTCAATCGCCTGTCGAGATCCACTTGATTTAAGCTTTAATGAATTTTTATCTTCTTTACCCGCAGTGGTAAGTATTTTTGTAGCCACCGATGCTGAAATACAGGTCTTGTCTGAACGTTTTAAATTTGATAAAGCCACTTTGCAAGACAATATTAATGATGGCGATGAAGATGAAAGATTGCGGGAACTCGCTGCCGAAGCGCCGACTGTCAACTTATTGAATTCTCTTATCACTCGCGCCCTTAGGCTGCGCGCTTCAGATATGCATTTAGAGCCATTTGAAGGGCGATATCGTGCGCGTTTCAGGGTTGACGGAGTTCTGCATGAGGCTGAAGTATTAGCACCTCGGATGCAGCTGCCTATCGTAACACGCTTGAAAATATTGGCAGGAATGGATATTGCCGAACACAGGCGTCCACAAGATGGCAAAATCGAAATGAAGATTGCTAATCAAGAATTAGACATAAGGGTATCTTCGTTGCCACTAAATGACGGTGAATCGATGGTCTTGCGTTTTTTGCGCAAGGAAAGCGTGCGTTACGATATGTCGGTATTGGGCTTATCCAATGATGTAGATACGTTGATTAAAGAAGATTTAAAAAAGACTACTGGTGTTATTTTACTTACCGGCCCAACCGGTTCAGGTAAAACCACCACGCTTTATACTTTTTTAAATGCGCTGAATAGCAAAAATGTAAAGATTATTACTCTTGAAGATCCGGTGGAATATCAGTTAGATGGAGTTAATCAGGTACAAGTAAACAGTGAAATTGGCTTTACCTTTGCAAATGGCTTACGCAGCGTTGTGCGTCAGGATCCTGATATTATTATGTTGGGTGAAATCCGTGATAAAGAAACGGCACAAATAGCCTTACAGTCGGCCCTGACTGGTCATTTGGTTTTTTCTACCGTACATACTAACGATGCCGCCGGTGCGTTTACCCGCTTACTTGATCTAGGGGTAGAGGAATTTTTACTTAACGCCGCGCTTGTGTCGGTTGTATCGCAGCGCTTGGCACGATGTGTCTGTGAAAAGTGCGCCACAACGCATCCTCAGGCCAACGAATTGATCGAAAAATACCAGCTTAAGCAATTTGCTAAACAATTTGATTTACCAGAACCCAACTTACAGCTTGGTAAAGGCTGTGAAAATTGCTCACATACAGGTTACAAAGGACGCTTGGCTATCACCGAATATTTGCGCTGTGATGATGAAATTAAAGCGATGCCTAAGAATGCCGATTTTATTCCCGCGGCTAAAAAATATAGTCGTTCAATTGGTCGTAGAACCTTGTTCGAAGATGGTTTATACAAAGTAATCCTTGGGCAAACAACGGTCGACGAAGTTATACGAGTAGCTGGTTAATGGCCCTATTTAAGTATCGAGCCTATGATTCTGCGGGGGCAAAAACCGAAGGGCAATTAGACGCCGTTGATTCGCAAGATGCAATGGATCGTCTAAAAGCGCAAAATTTACTGGTTTCTGAAGTTAGTTTAGTTAAGTCAGCAAATCAAAGTAGTATTTTTGCCAGTAACAAAGTCACACTGGCTGATGTTGAGTTTCTAACCGCAGAATTGAGCTTGTTATTAGCATCCGGGGTCAGAATTGACAAAGGCTTAGATATTATTAAAAAAACCAAGGCAAAACCTGCTTTGGCGCAATTATTATCCAAATTGAGTCAATCACTTAAAAAAGGCAGTAGTCTTTCTGATTCTGTAGCACAGCATCCTGATGTATTCGAACCCCTATATTGTAATCTTATTCAATTGGGCGAAGCGTCGGGAAACTTGAGTTTAGTCTTTGCTGAATTGGCTAAAGATTTAAAGTTCAGGCAAGAGTTAAAACGCAAGATTATCAGCTCAATAACCTATCCGCTGGTGATTTTATTTGTCTGTTTGGCGAGCGTATTTTTTATTTTCAATTTTATTATCCCTAAAATGGCCACTATTTTTACTGATCTGGATGCGGTGCCTTGGTACACCCGCATGATGATCAATACCAGTAACTGGATGGTCGAATATCAAGGTTTACTAATTTTAGGTATTCTGGCGGCTGGTGCCGCTGCTTATTACGCTTTTAAGCAGCCAGAGGTGAAACTTTGGTGGCAGCAGGTATCGCTAAAATTGCCCCTTATTCGCAATATGGTTGGCTTAACCGAGCGAATTCGATTTTGCGGTAGCATGGCTATGATGTTGAAATCAGGAGTAATGGTTGATCAAGCAATGCGTTTGGCGGCAGGCAACATCAAAAACTATCAGTTAAAGCGAGAAATTGATATTGCTCGTGAAAAAATCAAAAGGGGGAGTGGCTTGACTCAGGCACTAAGTCAAAGTGCCTTATTCCCTGATTTTTTTGTGTCGTTGTTGGAGATTGGTGAACAGTCAGGCAACCTCGAGCAAATTTTTGACGAAATTACTCAGCGTTCTAGACAAGAGTTTGAAAGCTGGACACAGCGAATGACCACCTTAATAGAACCCTTACTCATTCTATTTATGGGGGCCTTTGTTGGCGGGGTAGTTGTGGCAATGTTATTAAGCATGGTATCGATTAACGATGTTGGATTTTAGTCGATCCAACTCCTCATTGAGGCTCAATAGAAAATTGGGATTCACACTAATTGAACTGTTAGTGGTAATGGCTATTATGTCGATATTAATGGGCTTAGTTGGGCCATTAGCACTTAACGGTTTGGAAAAAGCCCAAGCCCGTGAAGAAGCAATGACCTTAAAACGTTGGTTAGATGATCTAGCGTACCGGGCTTTTTTAAGTCAACAGACCATTAACTTACGATTGTCTGGCAAACAAGCGACTGCCACATCCTCAGCGGTTGAGTTTTTAAAAGTGGTGGATTTTGAGTATTTGTATTTTCAGCCACAAACCATAGTTTTTAATCATCATGGCTTTAGTCAACAGAGTCAGATTAGTTACCAGCAGAACCAACAAGACTATGTAATAGACATACCAAGGACGCTAGGTGTTAAGTAAACGTCAGCAAGGTTTTACCCTTATCGAAGTATTAATCGCTGGGGTGATTCTATTTATGGTTATTGCGTCTACCACACTGGTTTACCGTTCAGCGCTATTAAGCAGTAATAAAGCACAACAAACCCTGACTATCACCGGTTATATTCCGATAATAGCCGATAATATTACTGAGCAATTACAACAGCTTGATCTTGGTAAGCAGAATAAGTTGCAGGGTGACGGTCGCTTTATGGATGTATCTTATTCTTGGCAAGGGAGTCTTATCCAAGCAAAAGCAGCCCAACCATTGCTTGATGGATTTAGCGGTCAAACTGTTGAGCAAGCGCCAAGATACCGCTTGTGGCAAATAGATCTTGAATTGAACTTGGGGACAAGTCAAAAGCGTTATCAGTATGAAGATTTAACTTATCCGGTGTTACAGTGAGAAAACAGCAAGGCTTTACCCTGATCGAATTGCTAATTTCCAGCACAATCTTGATCATGATTTTATTGGTGGGTACGTACAGCTATAGTTTGTTTGCCGATAAGTGGAATAAAAAACTAGGGCATGTTGATGAAGTAACAGAACAAGTGCGCACGTTGTCACTCCTTGATCGCTTGCTGGATGGCATTGTACCTTTGGTCATATTTCAAGAAAACACTAAAGGTTTTTATTTTCAGGGCTCCACACAGCGTCTAACAGCTATAAGCCAAAAAGGTTTGATTGATACACAAGGGCCAGTGGTTTTCAGCTTGTATTTAGAAACTTCACTCGAAGGTTCAAAAAAACTATGGTATCAAGAAGCTAGTCTCAACACTTTACTACTGCTAAGCAACAAACAATCTATTTCTTTTGATGAGCCCTTGTTATTATTAAACAAAATCACCGCGTTACAATTTAGTTATTTCGGTTGGCAGAGTCTTGATGTGAAGTCGGAAACGGCGCTTACACATGATAAAGCAATAAGTAAACACTGGTATACCCAGTACGATGGGTTTGAGCGGCAACTACAACCTGAAAAACTCTCATTGAATATCGACATCGAGGGTAAACCGTTCTCTTTACTGAGCGTGTTCAGTCAAAATAGCGAAGCGCTGCTGCGTGATTTTGACGGAGGTTAAATGATACAACACAAAGGCATGGCGCTCTTACAAGTCTTATTGATCACGGCAATTATTAGTATTCTCGCCTTGTATTTTTCGCTCACCGCAAGAGAGCAGGTCAAACTGGCTAGGCTTTCTAGTGAGCGGGCTGAGGCGATATTGGCCATTAAAACCGCGCAAAGTCGTTTGTTTTTGGCCTTGTTAACCGAATTCAGAGAGCCGCATCCCAATGCGGTCGATACCGTGCTCAGACAGTGGAATTTTTATGGCCAACCCTTTGAACTAAACAATGGTGTAAGCGCCAAAATTCAAGACCAGTCAGGTTTGATTAGTGTTAATTTTCCTGATGCGGCATTAATTCGACAAATGTTTGAACAAAATGGACTAGAAGCGTCACTGGCACCAGTTGTCACAGACAGTTTGTTAGACTGGCAGGATGCTGATAGACTCACGCGTCTGAATGGTTCAGAGCAAGACGGGTATGTTAGTGGGCCAAGAAACGGTATCATTACCTTGAAAAGTGAAATGGCTCGGGTCAGGGGTGTTTCAGCGGAAATTTGGCAGAAATTTGCGCCTATGTTTACTGTTTACCAGCGAGGTCCGTTTAACCCGATGGCCGCACCCGCGCCGATTCTTGCGGGCTTGATCGGTCAAGATCGTGCAAATGACTATATAGAAAGACGTAAAACCACCCCTTTTACTGCCTCAGCTTTCTCCGCGCTAACGGGTTTACAAGAAACAATTGAGCAAATTTTATACCCTAGTGATGTTATGGAGATTAGCTTGGAAGCAAAGCGGGGAGAAGTAAGAGCGCAACTAAAGGTAATGGTGGAGTTGAAGCCCTACTCAGGTCAGGATGAGTCACCAGTCGATTATTTGGATGTTCAATGGTAAGTGGTATGGGATTAAAACAATTAATTAAAGCACTGTTACAGCGTTTGCCCATTGGTTATTATAACGGTAATTTATACAAGCTGAACTTAAAAAGCCAAGAAATGAGTAGTGCAGTTGTGGCTACTGAAAACTTCAAACCTTGGATATTGATCGTTAGCCGTGAATATTATCAAGAGTCAGTTGACAAGTTGCCTATTGTTGAGCAAAAAGAAATAAAACAAATATTGCAACTCAGGTGCGCTGATGTTTTGGGTGACAACGTATACACTATTAACACGGTGACTGAAAATCAGACTTTTTATAATCTTTGGAAATTCAATCAATCATTACCAGTATCTTGGTTTAGATTACCAGAAAGTCTGCTAGTCGCTAAGTTTTTAGGTGAGGATGTTGCTGGTGTGTTAGAAAGCCAAGATAAACAAACTCGCTTGTATGTTGGTTCGTCAAGGCAAGGTATATACTCGGCAAAACCGACCAGCATGTTAAACAGTTTATCGCGCTTTTGTCAGTCATGTGGTTTAGTTGAGCAAACAAGTAGCCCTACTATTACCACCTCACAGTTTTATGCTGTGTTAGTGGAGGGCTTGCTAGGCTTAACTAGCAAAAATTGGTTAACTTTTTCACGTAGTCCCAAAAATAAACTTAACTATCAAAGTATTAAAATACCCTTGTGGTGTGCGGCAGGCTGTGTTGTTGTTTATCTGACAGTGGGTAGTGGCTATATCGTGTGGCAGAAATACAAACTAGAACAACAGTTGCTTGGCAGTAAAGTAGAGCTAACTAACGCACTAGATGTGCAAGACACAATGGTAAGTTTGCAACAACAGATTTCAAGTCTGTCTAGTTTTGCTAGTGCGTTACAGTCAAAAATGCCGATTTGGCAGATATTACTACCTCTATACGCTGAAGCGCAATTCACTAATATTAGCCTCGATAATGGACGTTTTATATTGCGTGGAACCGCTGCTAGGGCATCTGAATTATTGGCTAAGTTGGCTGTAATGCCCGGTGTTAGTGAAGCCCAATTTGATCTGCCCGTGAGTAAATCCAGTAACCAAGAAAGTTTTACCATTAGTTTTCGGATACAAGCTGAAGGGTTAGGAGTCAATAATGCAGACCCTGCGTAATCACCCATGGTTAACGGGGCTGTTGTTATTATTACTTGCTGTAAAGTTTGTGTTTGTGCCTATTGTTGATTGGCAAAATGAGCAGTTACTTAATATTAAATTACAAACCAAGCGTATTAGCCGTGCTGAGTTAGCCCTCGCCAATGTTGATAACAATGCACAATTACTTAGTCAGTTGCAAAGCCAAAGCCAAGTGTTACATAAACTGTTTTATCCCTTTAGTGAAGAAGCCAATTTTAAATTGCAGCAGCAGCAGTGGCTTGAGGGGCTTATCGCTAAACACCAGTTTAAAATTAATAATGTGGGTTGGGTATTTTCAGCAAAAGTATTGGGGCAACCCTTAATTAAACACCAACTATCAGTAAGTTTTGAAGGAAGTACTTTTGCCCTGCCAAGTTTGCAAGCCGAAATTGAGGAAAGTCCACAATGGGTTGATATTAGTAGTTTTACTTTTAATTTGCGGGGACAGAGAAATTTCAACTTAGGAAGTTTGTCAGGTAATTTAGATTTGGTTTTCTATCAATGGGATAAAATGAGTCAAAAATTGGCCGGTCAATCAGATGTGATTAAAGGGCTAACGGATGAGCAATAGACAAATCTTATTTGTTGTCGGGATTATTAGTCTTTTAAGCTGGGATTTTTTTTCACGTTTTAGTATTGATAGCCAAACCTACGAAACATTATTCAAAGAGAAGCTTGTTAGTGTTCAATTGCCTAGAACACTAAGTAAAGGAAATCTCGACGCTATTAAACAGCAGTATCAAACTTATGATCCCCAAGCCCCCAATCAACGCGAGGCTATTGATGAACCTATTATGAGTTTGGCTCAACAGCAGCAACAAAGGGGTAAGTTGACAAAATTATATGTTGGCGAGTACATCATTAGGTTAACAGGAGCTGTTTTGGATTATGCAGTGAAACGTAATGAAACCCAACAGTCAGACTTTGCGATAGTGTATGTTGAACATGCAATTAGTAATAAAATGTCATCCGATAAGTTAATAAAAAGCCAAGAATTTATGGGGTACGTGGTGAAAAGTGTTGAGTTAAATCAGATTGAGCTTGTTAGTTTAGATGACCCTAACAGACAAGTTTTTTTAGTCATGTATGAAGATATTTGAATATTAGGATCAAAAAATGAAGTTATATGGAAGCATTGCGTGCGTAGTGCTGTTATTTTTGACTGGGTGTGCGGTTCAAACTGATGGGTATTTTACGCCAGAAACATCTTATTTAAACAATCAGGCAACAGATAATATTCAAAATTCACCTGCTGAATCTGATATTACGACCGATGTTTCTGAAAATGACACTAAAGTAAACCAAGCGTTTTCTTGGGCTCCGAAAATGGCGCTAGGGAATACTAATCAAACAGTTGGAAATGATCCTACAAATACGCTTAGCGATACAGAGATGGTGTCTTTATCTGCAGATAAATTGAAACTTGGCGATTTTCTGAATTATGTTTTAGGTCAACTACTTAACTTAAATTATATTCTGGTTGATAGTGAAAAAATGTCCCAGGAGATAGTAACGTTAAATTTGAGTACTTCCCTATCTAAAAAAAGATTGTATGTTTTAGTTGAAGAGTTACTGAGTGAAAAAGGTTATACCATTAAGTTTAACGACGGTGTGTACTACGTAAATAACGAAAACGCTAATGGTAATGGGCTGAACACGGCATTCGGCTATGGAAGTTCAGAATCAGATGTACCTGCAGTATCCTCAGATGTGATTCAATTAGTACCATTTGAATTTGGTGTAAAACCGGGTGTGAATACTCTAGTGGGACAAGTAGCAAATGTTAGCGCTACTCCAGACTTTGCTCAAAATGTGATGATTGTTAAAGGTAAAAGAAAGGAAGTATTAAAAGCTATATCCTTAATCAATCTAATTGATAATCCAATTTTTAGAGACAGAGAAGTCGCTCTTTTTAAATCAAGTTATGTGAGTGTCGAAGATTTAATGAATGAGTTGCCTACATTACTGATAAATGATGGGTTTACTGTAGGTAATGGTGCAGAAACGACACGCAGTATTTCAATTGTGCCAATTGAGAGGCAAAGTATTTTAATTATGTTCGCCAACGGTAAGTTGGTAATAGACAGAGCGCACTTTTGGTTAAAACAATTAGATGTGCCGTCCAGCGGTGATGAAAAACAATATTTTATATATCAACCAATGTATGCAAGGGCCATAGATCTTAGTAAGAGCCTTATTCCTTTACTTGGAGGAAATGAAAGTCCGTCTACTCAAAAACAACAACCTTCTGCGATAACTAATAATGGTCTCAATGAATCTGAATCGTCAAATCGAAACAATAACGAGGCAAGCAGTAAAAATCATTCCACAAGTTTTTCGTCAGAGGAACTTACAGTGGTAGTAGATGAACAATCAAACGCCCTTATTATTAATTCTACAGGCCAAAAATATCGAGCATTATTACCTTTACTTAAACGTTTAGATTTACTGCCAAAACAAATAATTTTAGAAGTCATGATTGCAGAAGTCACGCTTAAAGATGAGTTTAAGCAGGGAGTAGAATTTGCACTTAGCAAGGGATTAAATGCGGCCTCTAAAGGTAGTTCACTCTCACTAAGTGCTGTTGGTGGTTTAACTTATTCACTTTCCGGTTTGGATGGGGATTTTACAGCTAATTTCTTTAATAATAATGAATTAAGTAACGTTTTATCTCGACCGTCATTAGTAGTGCGAGATGGAGTAACTGCGAGCATTGTTGTTGGCACAAGTATTCCTGTCGTAGGTAGTGTGACAAATAATGCAACAACAGGTTCTACTCGTTCAGTGCAGTATAGAAAAACGGGTGTTGATTTGAGCGTAACTCCTACTGTTAATAGTCAAGGGGTAGTGATCATGGAAATCATACAGCAAATTAGTAATCAGGTTGAGGGGGGCACTTCTGTTGAAGGAGCACCTTCAATCTTTGAAAGAAGTATTCAAACTGAAGTAGTGGCCGAAAGCGGGCAAACAGTGATCCTAGGAGGGTTGATCAGTGAGAACAACACTAAGTCCTCGAGTGGAGTGCCCGGTTTAAAAGATATCCCGTTATTGGGCGTATTGTTTTCTAGTAAAAGTGACGTTAAAGATAAAACAGAGTTAGTAGTCTTGGTGACCCCAAGGATTATTGAGTCGTCAGAACAATGGTTGGAAATTAAAAAGGAGTTCGAGAAAAAACTTTCTCAAATTTCTTTAAAAGAAAATCGCGAAAAAGCCAATTAGTTGAAAATAATCGCTACTTATGTATAGTTTCAAGGTAGTATAATGCATTGGCCAAAAGCCAATGCATGTTAAAATACTTTTAGTTTGATAGTTATACAATTAAACAACAAAGTGTCAAATGCGATATCTGTGTTTGATATATATGGCTTTTTGCTTAATTAATATGCAAGCGATTGTTTAAATTAGACTATTTGTGTGTTGACAAGCGAGAACACCCTTGGCTACACTAGCCCCAGTTCGAGCAGCGCAGGTGACGGCTTGTGACGAAACGTAAGAACTATAATAATTTGAAGTCGTGGACATTAACGTTCACATTAACCAATAATGTTCATAATTTCATGTTTCATGAAACTTGGAGAATGGAAAAATGTTTAAAAAAACTATATTAGCAGTAGCTTTAACTAGCGCTGTAAGCTTTGCAAATGCAGGTACTTTGGCTGAGCCAAATTTATCCGTGGCTTTAGAAGGTTCTATCGCTGCTGGTGTCTATACACCTGCTGCCGCTGCTGTATTAACAACTGCTACTGCCTATGTTGCAAATGATGTTGTAACCTTTACTTATACTGGAGCGACAGTTAAAAGTGACTCAGCTCCTTCTGTTGCTAACAGTACTCCAGGGAATACGTTAAGCTACATAGACACAATAAACGGCAATACAGTTCGTTTTCGTGTTGATGCAAATGGCGTTGCTTCTGGTGATGTATTGACGTTAACAGGCGTTAACTTGGTTACTACGGCTGCTGCCGATAAAGCGGAAGTTAAAGTTGCTTCAGTTGCAATCTCAACTAACCCAGTAATCGGTAATTATGATGCGTCAGCTGCTAAGAAAATTGCTACCTTTAATAAGCAGTTTAGTTTAACAGTGGCGACTGCTTTTGACGAAACCTTAGCACTTGATAAAGGTCGTAAAGAGTTTAGTGCCTTGAATGATACATTGGCGCTTACTTTGGCTGATAATGCTGGTTTGTCTGCTATTACTCACACTAAGTTTACTCATACAATTACAGGTCAAAACCTGTCTTATTTAATGGATTATGACTTAGTAGCCAATGGTGGTAATGCCAACGGTTCATTGTCTGCTACTGAGCTAGCTACTGCTATCACAGTAACTGATGGTGCAGATACTACTGTTTTATCTATTGATGCTGGTATGACCACTATTACTGCGGTTCAAACAGCAGCCGTAGCTGGTACTGTAGTGAGTCCTTCTTATCAGTTTAACGTAATCGGCCAAACTCTTGGCGGTTCTGTTATTGCTGCACAGACTTTTACTGCTAGCACTGTTGCTTCTGACGGTACTATATCCGCAGATACTGGTGCAAAAGCTGCTGGTAAGTGGTCACTTGGTGCAGACGTAACTCGTGTTCCATTTATGCCTTTCGGTTCAGCTTATAGCCAATCTATTACTGTATCTAACCGCTTTGCTGCCGCTGGTGAAATCAGTATCGACTGGTATGTAAATGGTACTACTGTAAGTACTCCTTTAACTGTTTCTGCAGCTGCTAAGTCAATTACTGATATTTCTGCTGCTGTACGTGCTACTGCTGCTGCAAATGGCATTACTGGTAATGCAACTTTTGACGTAGTTGTTAACGTTCCTGATACAAATGCTGATGTAGTAGCTGTTTATTATGCTAAGTCTGATAAAGACCGCGCTGTAATCGCTAACTAATTTTAGTTATTAAGTATGAAAGCGGACTTCGGTCCGCTTTTTTTGTTTAAAAAGCAAAATTTCTATCATCTCTGTATTAAACTCCTAAGTCTTGCTCACCTACTTTAGTGATTAAATAGCGTATTATGCCCATACTTAGTTCTGCCCAATTAATAACTTTCGGTTTTGCAACTGATATGCAACTAGCCATTTCAGTATATTGCTCATTTTATGGCTCTTCTCGTATTGCCATTGACAAGCAAAGTCGTATTGACGATTACTGCGTACTTTCAGCAGGAGTAGGCGGGATTAGCATTGGTCGAAACGTCCATATAGCGGTTTATACCTCTTTAATTGGTGCAGGGCGCATCGAAATTCACGATTTTGCCAACATATCTTCAAAAGTGGCGATATACAGTAGCAATGATGATTATTCTGGTGCCTTTATGACAAACCCGACTGTGCCAGCAGAATTTACTAGTGTTAGCCATGCCCCGGTAACGATTGGTCGCCACGCCATTATTGGCTGTGGTGCTGTTATTTTACCTGGAGTAACCATAGGTGAAGGGGCTGCAGTTGGGGCCTTGTCGTTAGTGACTAAAGATGTCGCACCTTTTGCCATTGTTGCCGGTACACCCGCAAAAGTAATTGGTGAGCGAAAACGCGATTTGTTGGCGATTGAAAAACGCTTTCTGAGTCAGAATTGATATTAGCTCTGATGCTTAAGTGTTGATCTATATTTTAAGTAATTCACGATTGTGGCTATTCAATCCCTTTGTTCATTATTTTCAGCGGCTTTTATTTGGCTTTGCATTAGCAAAAATGGCATAATTCGCCACTATTTATCGTAAGCGTTGATTTCATGATACCAGTCACAAAACCTTATTTACCGTCAATTGAAAAGTACCAACATCTCCTTGAGGGGATATATCAGAGAGCTTGGCTTACGAATGCTGGTCCTTTATATAAAGAATTAACCCTGAGGTTGGAAGCCTATCTTGGAGTTAAGAACTTACTGCTTGTATCTAACGGTACATTAGCCCTTCAGGTAGCCGTGAAAGCGTTGAAGTTGTCTGAAAAAAGTTCAGTAGTAACAACTCCCTTTACCTTTGTTGCTTCGCCCGCTGCTATTTGTTGTGAAGGACATACCGCCCAGTTTAGTGATATTGATCCACAAAGTTTAAATCTTTCACCACAACTTGTTGCTAAGCGCGCTAACAAGCCCGACCTTATTATGGGAGTGCATGTGTTTGGCAATCCCTGTGAAGTTGAAACTTTGGATAAGAATGGCTGTAAGGTACTTTATGATGCCGCTCACGCTTTTGGTGTGAAATATAAAGGCCAGTCAGTACTGAACTATGGCGATGCATCAACTCTTAGCTTTCATGCAACTAAGCTCTACCATTGTGTTGAAGGTGGGGCTATTGTATTTAAACAAAATGATGATTATGAATATGCCAAGCAAATCGTTAATTTTGGCTTAGACAAGTTTGGTCAGGGTATGCCTGAAATACTTGGCTTTAATGCGAAGATGAGTGAGTTTCACGCTGCTATGGGCTTAGCGATGTTGGATGACATTGACTATATCATCGCCAAGCGTAAAGCCATCGTTGAGCAGTATGTAGCGCAGCTTAAGGGTTTTGTGGCACTGCAACAATGGAGTGATTACAGCGAAAATAATGGCGCATATATGCCTGTTATGTTTGAAAGTGAAAAGCAGTGTCTCGCTGTTATTGCCGCTTTAAAAAAAGAAGATGTGCATCCACGTCGTTATTTTTACCCAAGTCTTAATATTAGTGCACCCTACAATGATGGTTCTCGTTGCCCGGTGTCAGAGTCTGTTGCCTGCCGAATTCTTTGTTTGCCTTTGTATGTTGGTTTGGAAGAAAAACAAGTGACTAATATTTGTAACACTATTATATCAGCACTCGGCTAGCAGTTATAACTAGCTATAGGAATGGGTTAAATGACAACTCTCGGAGCCAAGGCATTTAAAGCTCTGCAATGGACTACTGTTTCTACTATCGGTAGGGCGATAATACAGATTGGATTATTGTCAGTCTCTGCTCACTATTTAAGCGCAGTGGAATTAGGTGTTTTTGCTTTAGTTCAGCTTTGTCTTGGCTTTTGTCAAATGTACATGGACATGGGCGTGAGTCAGGCTATTATCCATCAACAATCTATTCAGCCGCGCCACTATTCTGAACTGTTTGTAGTTAACCTGCTTATCGCCAGCCTTATGTCTGCTGTCCTCTATTTATTGTCACCAATTTTAGCTTGGTTATTTGACGCCCCAACAATGGGCCCTCTTTTAGAGCTAATTTCAATTTCATTTGTTTTGTCAGCATTTGGACGCGTGCAAATAGCCTTCATGCAAAAAGAACTGTTGTTTCCTATCTTGGCTAAAATAGAGCTATTTTCGGTGTTTTGTGGGCTAGTAGTGGCAACGGTTATGTTGACATCTGGGAGCGGCATTAAAGCGCTTGTTTGGGGGTATTTGTTTAATATGCTCATACAAACATTATTGGCATGGATATGCTCAACAATTAAAATACGCCCATGTTGGCCAAGGTCATGGTCCGAGCTCAGCAAGTATATTGTTTATGGCGCTTATCAAACTGCAGATTCTACCGTGAACTATATTAACTCCAATATTGATATTTTGTTAGTTGGGAAGCTATTAGGTGCCGACGTTTTAGGGGGATACTCATTAGTGCGCCAATTTTGCTTCAGGCCTGCCATGATTATAAACCAAACGTTTACCCGAGTGGCATTCCCTATGATGGCCAAGTTACAAGAATCTTCTGTATTGCCAAACGTATATTGCAAATTAGTTTCGGCATTGGCGATGTTAAACTTTCCTCTGTATATCGCTTTTTTTGTTTTAGCTGAACCTATTATTTTACTGTTTTTTGGCCCAAATTGGATGCATTTATCAGTTATTTTTCGCTTGATGGCCTTATGGTGTATTGTGCGCAGTGCCATGAATCCTGTAGGGGCACTACTGCTAGCTATTGGCCAGGTGCGACTTGCGCTGAAATGGAATAGTTTACTCTTACTTATTTTACCAATAAGTATTTACGTCGGCGTAGGTTTTGGTATTGAAGGTGTTGGCTTCGCACTATTGTTATTGCAGTTAATATTATTGCCAGGGCATTGGTTTTTTCTACTAAAAGGCACTATCAGAATTAGCTTTCGCACTTTTGTAAGTAGTTTTACGGTACCTTTATGCATTTCCATAATTGTCGGTTCATTAGTAACTGTTTTGCTTATATTTCTGACAAGCTATTCAAATTTGCTGCAACTTGGTTTTAGTCTTTTAGTTGGTGGTGTTTTATATATATTACTTTCGATGAAATTTAGTATTTTATTTCGCGATGCTATAAATGGCGGTTTGATGTCTGGTATTGAAAAAAATAAAATGTGAGGTTTTATAAAATCTTTTTTTTAAGTCTAAGCGCCAGAACAAAACTACCTAACTAAAATTATTTGTAGCGATGTCAATATCATGCCATTTTAAATTTTAATAAGAGAAAATCTATATTTTGATAATCCATATATTTGGTCAAACGCCTCACCATTATCTGCCGATGAAGCAGTTTTTTATGCGGCTCGAAAATGAAACCGATTTTAAACAATCTTTTTGGGCATGGGCCCACCCTGAACAAAAGCAAGATAGCGATATTTGGTATTATCAAGATAACCAAGACTTAATTGCAAAAATGCGCGCTGAGGACGCCACCACGCGTTTTGTTTTTCACGGTATGTTTAGCCGCAGGCTTTGGTGGCATTTGGTTTGGTCTAGATTTCCAGCCCGCAGCTCTTGGGTATGTTGGGGGGCTGAACTTTACCAACACAAAAGCAATAAGCTAAGCGTAAAGGGCGTGTTAGCTAGGTTGTTACATACTTTTTTAGTGGCACGGTTGCAGCAGGTGTTCTCGCTGAATAAAGGTGACGGTGATTTAATTCAAAAACTTCTGTGGCAGCGACCCTTTTCGGTTTTACCTTATCCCTTAATAGGTTCTGAAGGTATTAATGTCGAAAAAAGTAGTGCCGAGTTTAAAACTATTTTAGTGGGTAACTCTGGGGCGCCCAGTAATGAACATATTGAAGCATTGTCTTGGTTGGCGCACTTTGCGGATTCTCCTGTCAAGGTGGTTGTGCCGCTTAATTATGGAGGAACACCCGAGTATGTCGATGAGGTCATTAAGTATGGTAAAGCGTTATTTGCAGATAAATTTGTACCTCTCACCGATATGCTAGACAAAAGTGAATATGATAAACTATTAGCCTCGGTCGATGTGGGGGTCTTTGCACATTATCGTCAGCAAGGCCTTTATGTGGTTTATTCGCTATTTTTACGCCGCAAAAAGATGTACCTGCGAGCGAGCACTTCCAGCTATGCATCCTTAATAGCTAGTAAGTTTGTGGTGTTTGCCAGTGAAGACGTTACGACTCAAGGTTTTAGCGAATTTATAGATTTAGACCTTGAAACGGCTGAAAGTAATGCAAAATTGATGCAATTCACCTATAGCGAAGAAGCGCTTTTGCCACAATGGCGAAGGGCATTGATGGCGCTTTTTTCTTAAGCTCAATGCTGTATTCGAAGAATACTCGTTGTCGTATTTTGTTTTCAGCTAAGAGTGAATACTCCAGCTATTGATTGTGGAACAGATAATTGCCTTTAATTAGTATCATAGTACCTTACTTTAACCGGTTTACCTGTTTGCCTGCGCTGATTCAGTCAGTGCAAAGCCAAACCCATGCAAACTGGGAGTTGGTATTGGTTGACGATTGCTCTAGCGATTCCTTGCAAGTGCAAGCCCTGCTAAAAAGCCTGGGTGATTGTAGAATACGTTATATTCGTCATGAGACTAATTTAAACGGTGCACAAGCACGTAATACTGGACTTAAGGAATGTTCTGGGCAGTATGTTGCTTTTTTGGACTCAGATGACCTTTGGCATGAGCAAAAGCTGAGCGTACAGTTAAATCAGTTGTTGGAGTCGCCACATCCAGAAAATGCCTTCCTCTATGGTGCTTTGCAAAAAATCTATGCAAATAAAAAGGGTAAAGATAGTTTTTTACCCGAACGTGAAAAGGGGCTAACCGAATCGGTTAGCGATTATTTGTTTGCTGGTAAAGGCTTGATGCAAACATCTACATTTTTTTTATCTGCGAGCTTAGCTAAACGTATCGCATTTAACCCAAAGTTAAAGCGTCATCAAGATTACGATTTTGTATTACGAGCAGAGCATGCTGGGGTGGATTTTTATTTTACACAACAAGCTCTGTGTTCTTGGATTTGCCTATCAGGTGAAGAAAATATTAGTTCTAAAGGCTGCAAATTAGCATTTTCTATCGATTGGTTTATGGAATACCAGCAATACATGACATCAACCGGACGTGATGCCTACTTGTCAAAACAAATGTTTTATATTGCCGTTAAAAGTAAACAACTGATGGATTATTATCGATTTTTGCTTAAAGAGTTTAGCTTAGGGAAGTGCGTAAAAACCTTGCTGAGTAATATCCAATTTGTAATGAATAAAGGTTGATATGCAGATTATACAGTTACTGGATAAGTTTTGTTTTGGTGGTGGTGAGCGGGTAGCGTTAACTTATCAACATACGTTTAATCAACTTAATCTTAAAAATATCATTATCGCTCTTGATGGTGGGCGAGATAGCCGACCTGACGGCTTACACGTAGTTAAAAATTATCGCGCTTATTTGTCCAATCTGTTTAAGCAGCTTAAAACTCAATTGAGTCATCCTTCTTATCTTATTGCACATACTAATAGGGCATTAGTCATCGGTTTAATGTGCAAGATTTTTTACGGTAAAAAAGTTAAATTAATCTATGTTCAACATCTATTTTACTCATCATTTAAATTGAAAGTGCTTTCTTTTGCGCAATATTGGCTCGACCGCTATATCCAAATTACGCCAATTACTGAGAATTTACTTAAACAGCATTTTTTGCCTGAAAAGTGTTTTTATCTGAATAATTATCTCGCTTTGCAAACCTATGTTTCAGCAACTAATTCAAACGATATCCTCAAAGAATTTTTGATATTTAAAGACGGAAGACAGGTTATCACTTTTTTAGGGCGAGTGACTGAAGGTAAAAATGCAGATCATTTGTTGAAACTATTGAAGTTTTTACCTCAAGAAAAGTATGTTGGATTGTTGTTGGGGACTGGAGATGAGCTCGAGTATATCCAAGAGTTAGCCGAAAAATGGCAACTAGACAATCTATATATTGCTGGTTTTCAAGAGCAGCCATTAGCTTTCTTAAGTGTTAGTGAGTACATGTTTTTCTGTTCTTCATGTGATGAGGAAATGATGCCAATGGCCGTGTTAGAGGCGAAAGCGTTAGGGTGTAAAGTTATTGGATATCAGTTTGATATTAATTCGCACATTTTGCCCGAGAACAATATGTTTGAATATCAAGACTTTGAGGGTATTGCTCAAGCTATAGTTGATAACCGTATTGCGAACGATGAAAACGTCTATGATGAAGAGTATGGTGTTTTGCGTTTTAAACAGCTGCTTGGGGTGTAATATCTGTGTTTGTGTTGCTGCTGATTATCGCTGGCTTTTTATTCGCGACTAAATATGCTCGTTTGCCAGTACTCCTGTGCTTTTGGTTTTTTTGTTTATGTTTAATTATGTTGTCAGCAGAGCAAGGCATAGAAGCGGCTTTTCAAATTTCAGGAAGGCCTTCTGACACCGACCTTTACTATGATGCTTTTCAAGCAAACTTCGATAGTGTTTCTAATTATTTATTCTTTCATTATCCATTGCTATTAAAGTATTTGGTTTTTCCATTTAATAATGCGTATTGGGCTTTGATTGGTCAATGCGCTGCCATTAGTCTTTTCTGCTTGCTGGTACTGCGTGATAGTCCCAACATCTTTTATATTTTAGTTTTGCTAAACCATACTGTTCTGTATACAGCGACGAACTTCTTTAAAGATAATTATATGTTACTGCTGATGTTGATAAGTTTAGCTGTGCTGATCAGAACCCAACAACGGTGGCTTAAGTCAATGAGCATATTGATATGTATTTTACTCATGACCTATGTGAGGCCCTTTTGCCTTTTGTTTATTCCTTTAGCAGCAGTGCCCTATATGTTTGCTAATCGCAATAAATCAGTAAGAGCCTTATTTTGGTTATTATGTGTAGGCACGCTAGGCGCTGTTTTGGTGACTCAATGGGATAAGATTACTTATGTTGCTTCAAGTTGGGCTGATGATGCATCTGTGGGGTCTGAGGGCCTATCTATTACTTCGTTACCCAAAGTTATTTTAGGGCCGACACCATTTCACTACCTGAATTTTGGAGAACATTTCGTACAACCCTTGTTGAATAGTCATGCTATTTTGTTGACCTTTTTACACTTTCTTTTTTATGCTGCTTTGTCCTATTTTGTGGTGGTTTTTGTGGGTAATTTTTCACAGTTCAAAAAAGCATTTTTTAACTGTATTCCAGCCTTGTTTTCTATGGGAGTTAGTCTAGGCGTATTAGTGGTCTATATGGTGGCCTATGGGTCTGCGGATATTCGCCAAAGAGCGGTAATTCTAAGTTTGTTTTTTATTGCTGTCGCTTTGCCTAGAGTAGAACACAAAATGACTTGGCAATCCGAGGTTGCCCAACATCAGCTATTTTGGGTGGTCGGTATATTCTCTCTTCTTTTTTTAATGTCGACTTTTGCCCAATGAAAATAAAAATAGCCCATGTTCAAGTACTACCTATTTTATCTGGAGTACAAAATATTTCTTTAGAAATACTGTCAGGATTAAGTTCTGAAAAATACGATAAGTATCTAATATGCTCACTTGATGTGATTGAAAGCCAAGTATTTAAAGATAAATTTGAGAACGCTGGAGTTACAATTATAAGACTAGCTAGCCTAAAACGAAGTATCGGTTTACATGATGTAAAAGTGTGCAGGGATCTATATCGCTTATTTAAATTACATCGATTTGACATTGTACATAGCCACTCAACTAAGCCTGGTATTGTCGCGAGAGCTATGGCACGAGTGGCCGGCGTTAAAGCTGTTATTCATACTGTGCACGGTGTTGCTTTCCATAAAAATGAGCGTTTAGATAAACGGATTGTATTTTATGGCCTGGAGTTTTTTGCTACTTTTTTTGGTCATTATCTGACCTCTGTCAATGCTTACTATCATCGGTATTATAAATTTGTCAAAGATGAAAATTTTAGGGTTATTCACAATGGCGTTGATATAGACGTTCAACTCACCGCTCGCGACGTTGGAGCGAAAGATTCGGTAAAAAACATTTTGTTTTTATCGCGCTTAGATAAAGCCAAGGATCCTATTACTTTGTTGAAAGCAGTTAATCTTTTGGCCATCCGCTATCAGCGATGTGATTTTCGTTTGTTGGTGGCTGGAGAGGGAGAGTATATGGCAGAGGCTTTGCGCTATGTTGAAAATAATAATTTAGCAAAATGTGTTGATTTTCTGGGCTGGATTGAGGATAAACATGCTGTCTATGCGCAAGCGGATATTTTTTGTGTTCCGTCTATCTTCGAAGCCTTTGGTCTTGTGTTTGCAGAAGCTGGATTGCATCAATTACCTACAGTTGCCACAACTGTAGAAGGTATCCCCGAGGTGGTAATCGATGGTGAAACAGGAATATTAGTGAAACCAGGCGATTATGAACTTCTAGCTGAAAAATTAAATTTTCTATTGGATAATCCTCAAGAAAGAATTCGTTTAGGTAAAAACGCTAAATCGCATGTAATAAATAGTTTTAGTCGGCGACGTATGGTTAGCGATTATGAACAGTTATATTTAGAAGCATTAGCTTAATTAATTGACAGTGAACTGGGTGCAAGTGAAGTGATTGAGTTTATAAGAAATATTATACGTTACAAATGGTTTGTATTAGCTATGGCTGTGATATTCGGCATTGCTACGGCTGCCTTTGTTCATTATACCGCTGATGAATATAAGGCATCCGCTATGTTGATGCCGGTAAGTGATAACAGTAAAGCTGGCATTGGGGCTTTAGGTGGTCAATTAAGTGGTTTGGCGTCTATTGCAGGCATTAGCATGGGTGCTGGCTCTAATGAGAAGGTCTCACTGGCTTTAGCCTTAGTCAATGATTGGGACTTTGTTGATACCTTTATTAAAAAAAATGACATTAAAAGCGAGCTTCTCGCCGTTGATGGCTGGAATAAGCAAACTAATCAGTTGCGATATGACACAGATAAATACGATGCAGAGAATAAACGTTGGCTGACAGAAAATGGTAAAAGCAAAGAGCCCAATGATTGGAAGGCATTTGATGAATTCAAAAAAAGAATCGTATTTAGACAAGACAAAAGTAGTCCAGTCATCATTGCCGACTTGTCATATTATTCCCCTGAAATTGCTAAACAATGGTTGGGTTTATTGATTGCGGATATTAATCGGAAAATCCAATTAATGGATTTGAATGATACAAAACTGAATATTGATTATTTGAATCAGCAAATTGAAAGTACAAGCCTTACTGACATAAAAGAAGTCTTTTACGAATTAATGCAAGAGCAGCTTAAGACTTACATGTTAGCTGAAGTGAGAGATGAGTACGTATTAAAAAAAATAGGCATTATTAAAACACCTGAGGTGAGATTTAAGCCTAAAAGAGCATTGTTAGTTATTTTAGGCACTCTTATGGGCATTTTATTTGGACTTATGATTATTTCTATCAAACCATTTTTGGCTGATATTGCTCAAAAATTAAAAAATAATGAAGTGACTTAAGTCTTCAACGATTGAGATGTTTTAGTTTTTTGTAAAATGTAATCTAAAACCATCATAGGATGAATCTTGTGATGGCCTTTTAATCATTGCCCTCGTTGCTATCGTGCAATGACATTGTTTGTCATCATCATCTCGTCGCTGGTGCTTGATAGGCTAGTGGTGAGATTATATTCTGGGCTAACGGTGAATTTACTCTGCGTTCGGCTTTTATCTGCAAGAGAACAGCAAGCAACTAATTAAGTCGTGTTCGTTAGTTATGCATTTTGCATATTAAATAGGACTAATGTGGATGCGGCTGACACAAGCGGGCCCACTTACAGTTTACTTAAAATTACGGTATACCATGATGGAATATAATCATACTTGTTCTTGTTGTAGAGTAGCGAATGGATCGACTGTGCTGATGTCTGTAGACAAAAAGCCTGACCTACTTATTTGGGGGCTGTTTAAAAATCTAAATATTCGCTCAATAAAAATTTTCTATGTTTTGTCTAGAAGTTAGACCTTTGCTTCGATGTCTCTACTGATACTGTTTGCATAAAACGTCAGTGTGTTACCAATCTGAGTTTATGCAATAGTTAAGGTCTTTATTTTTTTATCTTGAGTCATCATCACTAAATTATAGGCACAAAATACGCCTAGAAACAAAGCCGCCATTATTGATTCAGGTACAAGATAAATTTCTGATATTACGCCGATAGTACAAAAGCCTAAACTTATAGCTGCAATACTTAAGGTTGTGTTTGTATTGCTTACACCATGAAATAGAAATATATGATGAATATGGTCTCTACTGGCTCTTAAGGGGGAATATCCCGCCATAATACGTCGGAACATAACAGAGAACATGTCGAACAAAGGTATAGCGAGGATCCAGACTACCGTAACTGGCCGCATTAAACTTTCTTCACCTTGAGTGGCATAGGTCAGCAACCAAATAATAGTAAGACCCACCATCATACTGCCTGCATCACCCAGAAATACTTTATATTTACCGCTCTTAAACCTACCGAAATTAAAGAATAGAAAGGCTAATATTGCGCCTAAAAACATGGCTGGCAGTTCGGTTTGAAAGTCTGTAGTAGAGAGAAAGGTAAGCAAGCCTATGGATAAAAAAGTATTTATACTTAATGCGCCAACTAAACCATCAACACCATCCATCATGTTAAACGCATTTATCGCCGCGACCACAGCCAGCAGAGTAAAAACAGGACCAAATATGCCTAAATTGACTTCGCCACTTCCCAAAATATCACCTAAATTGGAAATATACATATCAGCACCGAAGACCATTAAAGACGCTATTAAAAATTGAGCGATTAACCTTAGCCCTGCATCTAGATCATAAAAATCATCTAAGGCGCCAATGAGTACGATAAAAGAGGTAGATATGAGGTAAAGCTTATAATTAGAGTCAAAATTGACGAATAAAAAGCTACTAAAAACGATTGCTGTATAAATAGCAAGACCGCCGACTAGAGGGATTTCACCATTATGTTGTTTTCTATTACATGGTCTATCAACTAAACCAAAACCTATGGCAAGCGGACGAAATGTGAAAACACAAAGGAAGGATGTGATAAACGCAAAAAGCGAGACCAAAATCGTACTTATCAAAGTATAATCCTAATAAACTTGTAGTGGGAGAGCGCAATAAGACTCAAAAACATATAAAAGTCGGGTTCCGTTTGCATTTGAATTGAATATTCCTTTTCAGAGGGGATTTTAGGCCATTACTTGTTGATGTTCAATACTAGTTTAACTTCTAATTTAGTTTACAATTTGTAATCGAGGATTGATTTTTAGTCTTATTTAGGCAGGTCAGGCTCAGAGTGGCTGTCTTTGTTCGTTATATTTGCCGCTGCGAACTTTAGGGGGCCATTTGTTTAAAAAAACACGGTCAACTATGCGTTAGATTAAGTTAGACAATGGTATTTTAGTTAAACTTACAAATTAGCGAGATATGTCCAAAAGCAGGTTGGGGCTCGCAGATAATTTGTTGTGTGCCAGGATGGTTTAGAGAGTGTTAGATTGCAAGTTTGATGCAGGCACATATGATAATTTATGTTTGCTTTAATAACTAGATTTTGCTCTCATAAATCCATGGGTAGCATTTTAAATTGAAATGATTGTTTAATTCATAAGTTAAAGGAAGCTAAAACGTGAAAGTAACGGTATTTGGAATTGGCTATGTGGGCTTGGTACAAGCTGCCGTGATGGCTGAAGTGGGTCACGATGTAGTTTGCATCGACATAGATCAAGCAAAAGTGGATAA
>Ga0163215_100697_pt1 | contig 42047 bp, 36 predicted proteins | sample SynspAceP_FD_185934 | JGI IMG/M metagenome (GOLD analysis project Ga0163215, IMG submission 185934) | Saline lake microbial communities from Ace Lake in Antarctica - Synechococcus sp. Ace-P (Hybrid Assembly) | ecosystem: Environmental > Aquatic > Non-marine Saline and Alkaline > Saline | place...
ATAGAACAAAGCCGCCTCGTATAAGACCGGGGATAAAACTCCGACAACATCTGGAGCCGCCCATGGACCCCGCGCCAACCTCTATTGACCATCTTGTGTTGCCTGTGCGCGATCTTGATCTGGCACGTGCCAGATATGAGGCTCTCGGGTTTCACGTCGCTGCTGACGCACAACATCCTTTTGGCACAGAAAATGCCTGCATTTTCATGCAAGACGGCACCTATCTGGAGCCTTTGGGCGTTGCAGACCGAACACTGGCAGAGATCGAGGCCCGAAAGGGCAATCCGTTTTTACGGCGTGATCAGGCCTACCGGTTTCGTGTCGATGAAGAAGGATTTTCCATGGTGGCGATGCGGTCAGAGAACGCGGCCGCCGATCTGAAGTCTTTTTCGGAACTTGGTTTTGCATTTGGCGAACTGTTTCCGTTTTCACGTTCTGCCGAAACTCTGGATGGCACCATCAAAATTGGCGTGGAGCTTGCGTTTGCCGCCGATGATCGCGCGCCGGATGCGGCCTTCTTTGCTTGTGAACGTATGAACATGGATTCCCTTTGGTCGCCGGAGCGAACAGCCCACGAAAATGGCGTCATTGGCCTGTCGGCGGTTCTTATGTCAGAGGAAAACCCCACTGATTTCCAGTATCTCCTGCAGGCGGCAACCGGGATGCGTGATTTCGCATCTTCCTCAAACGGTCTGTCTTTCCACATGGAAGGTGCAGACATTTTCTGTTTCACGCCAACAGCAATGCAACACCTCTTTGCCATTCCATGCTCACGATCGGAGCGAGGCGCGCGCTTTGAAGGCGTTGTTTTCCTATGCAAGTCTGTTCGGGAGTTGAAGGCGCATTTGGAGGCCGGCAGCATCGAATGCTTTGATCATCTGGGCCGCCTCATTGTTCCCGCAGCACCGGGGCAGGGCGTGCCATTCATTTTTGAAGAGATTTCGCAATGACCGAACAAATTACACCGAACGCCACTGTAAGTGTTCGCGGTGTTAACTTTGACAACAACGCACCCTTTTCGTTGATCGCCGGTCCGTGCCAGATGGAAAGCCGTGACCATGCTTTCGATATGGCAGGTGCCTTGAAGGAAATGACCGAGAAACTGGGCATAGGTTTCGTTTACAAGAGCTCTTTTGACAAAGCCAACCGCACCAGTCTTGGAGCGAAGCGCGGAGTAGGCTTGGACAGCGCCATGGCCATATTCTCTGATATCGGCAAAGAACTTGGATTGCCGGTCATTACCGATATTCATGAGAGCGAACAATGTGCTGAAGTTGCTGAAACAGTGGACATTCTTCAAATTCCCGCTCTTTTGTGCAAGCAGACGGATTTGCTTCTGGCCGCTGCTGCAACCGGTAAAGCTATCAATGTGAAAAAGGGGCAGTTTTTAGCACCTTGGGAAATGGCCAATGTTGTAAACAAGGTCATCAGCGGCGGGAACCGGAATGTCCTGTTAACCGAGCGCGGCACCAGCTTTGGATACAATACGCTTGTGAGTGACTTCCGGGCATTGCCGCAAATGGCTCAAACCGGCGCACCAGTCATTTTTGACGCGACGCATTCGGTTGCGCAACCAGGTGGTCTGGGCGGTGCTTCGGGCGGACAAAGGGAATTTGCACCAGTTTTGGCGCGTGCGGCTGTTGCTGTTGGTTGCGCGGGCTTGTTCATCGAGACCCACCAGGACCCGGATAATGCGCCGTCCGATGGGCCAAACATGATTAGACTGGACGATATGCCTGCGGTGCTGGAGCAATTGAAAGCTCTGGACCAGATATCCAAGGGACTGTGACCACATTCACGCCAACAGGTGAACCAGGATGACCCGACAATTCAAAATAGATGCGGCGAAAGCGGCTTTGTCACTTGTGGAAGATGGCATGAAAATCGGGCTGGGATCCGGCTCAACCGCAGAAGAGTTTGTGAGGGTTCTTGCGCCATTGGTGGCAGAAGGTCTGTCAGTCATCGGAGTGCCGACGTCAGAGCGTACGGGTGCATTAGCAAGAGAGCTTGGCGTGCAGATTTCAACTCTGGAAATCCATCCACATCTCGATCTGACAATCGACGGTGCAGATGAGCTTGACGGACGTCTACAACTTATCAAAGGCGGCGGAGCCGCTCATCTGCGTGAAAAGATCGTTGCCTGTGCGTCGGACAAGGTTGCGGTGATCGCCGATCATACGAAAAAAGTTGATGTGCTCGGTGCTTTTCCGCTGCCGCTGGAGGTCATTTCATTTGGCCTGACTGCAACGAAAACCGCAATTGAGAAATTGTGCAAAAACGAATTTGGGCTGACGGCAGCATTAACGCTGCGTGAAAATGCAGGTGCACCGGTTATAACCGACAACGGGAACCTTGTTTTGGATGCATCTTTTGGCCGTATTCCCGACACAAAAGGGCTTGCAACAGGGCTCTCGCAGGTGCCGGGTCTTGTAGAGCATGGTTTGTTTATCGATATAGCAGATGTTGCATTTATTGCGGGGCCAGGTGGTGTGGAAACCATATCACCAGCGGCCTCAGCCTGATCAGGATCGGCAATTAAATTGCCGGGAGACAAAATGAATGGGGAACCAAGAATGACATACTTCTTCAAAATGCGCAGCGCACTGCTCGCACTGGTACTTATGGGGGCTGGCACTGTGTTGCCACAGTCGGCGGATGCGCAAAGCCCGACCGACCCTGAAGTCATCAAGATGATGAATGATCCAGCCGCGCTCAAAATTGCCAATGAGATTTTGGAAGTTTCGCGCGTCACATCTGGTTACAACAATATTCTTCCTGAAATGGCTGAACGCACCAAGCAGACATTCACTCGGACTGCTCCGCAATTGGCTACTCTGATTTCTGAAGTGACTGACACGGTCGCCGTTGGCTTGATTTCCAAACGCGTGGAGCTGCAGCAGGAAGCCGCAAAACTCTGGACCATGCGTTTCAGCAAGGATGAGCTTGAAGACATTCTGGAATTCTATAATTCTCCGGTTGGCGTCAAATTTTCCCTGAACTACCCACCTATTTTACGAGATTCAGTCGAATTGACCAATGATTGGGGTAACGAGCTGGCACAGGAACTGGCCGCCAAGGTGCGGATTGAAATGGGTTTGCGCGGTCACAAGCTCTAATACGCTTTTCGCAAGACTGAAATTGGCAATTGATGAGCGTTTGCTGGCTTGAGCGAAACGCATGGGGAACTGTTTCATGCAGGAATTTGACTACGATCTGTTCGTAATCGGGGCAGGGTCGGGCGGTGTTCGCGCAGCCCGGATCGCGTCACAATATGGCGCAAGAGTAGCCATCGCCGAAGAGTATCGGGTTGGCGGTACCTGTGTGATCAGGGGCTGTGTGCCCAAGAAACTGTTTACCTATGCAGCGCATTATTCAGAAGATTTTGAGGATGCAGCCGGCTATGGCTGGACGGTTGGAGAGACCAGCTTTGACTGGGCGACACTGATCGCCAACAAGGACCGTGAAATCGATCGCCTCAATGGCATCTATATCACCAATCTGGAAAAGGCGGGTGTTGAGGTCTTTGAAACACGTGCAACCATGCGGGATCGTCATTCTGTCTATCTGGTGAAGGAAGAACGCCACGTTACCGCAAAGACCATTTTGATTGCGACTGGCGGAACCCCAAACTTTGATCCAACCATTGACGGTATTGAGCACACGATCAGTTCCAATGAAGCTTTTCATTTGGAAGAACTGCCAAAATCAATCGTGATTGCCGGCGGCGGCTATATCGCTCTGGAGTTTGCTTGTATTTTCAATGGCCTGGGAGTGGACACCACTGTTATCTATCGCGGAGAAAGGGTGCTGCGCGGATTTGACGATGACGTTCGGGACCTTGTTCAGCAATCCATGATCGACAATGGCATAACAATTGATGTCGGTGACGTGTTCACCAATATTGAGAAAACGGAAGCTGGACTGATCGGTCATACCCAAAAAGGCAAATCGCTGAAGGCGGATCAGATCATGTTCGCGATTGGCCGTTCACCAAACACCGACGGGCTTGGGCTTGCCAATATTGGAATTGAGTTGAACGGCAAGGGTGCCATCAAGGTTGATGAGTATTCACGTACATCAATCGACAATATTTTCGCGGTTGGCGATGTGACCGACAGGGTCAATTTGACACCCGTTGCCATTCGCGAAGGACACGCGGTCGCAGATAATGAATTTGGTGGCAAAGACGTGATCGTGGATCATACCGAGATTGCGACGGCTGTTTTCACGACACCGGAAATAGGCACCGTGGGAATATCGGAAGAGGAGGCTGTTGCCACCTTCGCGTCTGTCGATGTTTACAAATCCAGCTTCCGCCCGATGAAATCTATCCTTCCTGGACGTAACAACAAAATGCTGATGAAGTTGATTGTAGATGCTGACACGGACCGTGTTGTCGGTTGCCATATCGTTGGTCCGGCTGCAGGCGAGATGTCGCAATTGGTCGGGGTTGCGGTCAAAATGAAGGCAACCAAGGCCGATTTTGACGCCACGATGGCCGTCCATCCAACCGCAGCAGAGGAATTGGTGACCATGCGTGAGCCAACGACACGGCACAGGCGGGACAGCTAAATTTCCTCGCAGGCTTGTTTCATCGTCACAGGCGCACGATATGTTGTGTAGGAATTTAAGAAGAGCCCAATCAACACGAACCCAGTGGAACCGGAAATGAATTTCATCAAACAAAGCTTGCAGTTCGCGGTCAGAGTAGTGACCTCGATCATCTCCTTGGTCGTATTGCTCGGTGTTGGAACTCTGGCTCTGGGTGCGTTGGTCGTGGCAACACTTGCCGTTGTTCTGCGTGTTAAATGGTTGCAGCGCAAATTCTCAAAACAAGCTGATCCACACATGGTGAATGCGGAAAAAACCGCTGATGGCCAATACACGGTCTCCGGTCTTTAGCAGCAAGCTAAACCTTAACTGCATCCCTCCAGTGTTTCCGTGATCAGATGATCAACCACTTTTTTGAGTGCGGTTTTATCATCATGACCCGCGTCTTTTGCCTGATCAAACACGGCTAGCTGTCGTTCAGCACTCGTTCCATGCTGAACTATTTTGCGGCAATGCTGAACTTCATCCACACAATCCAGAGCTTTTGCATCTTCCGCGACCAGTTCAATCAGCTCTTCTATGAGTTCTGAGTATGCGATGGCTGTTCCTGCGCCAAAATCGATCAATTTACCCTCAACACCATGGCGTTGCGCCAACCAGCGGTTTTCGTTGATGAGGAAGTGCGAATAGGTGCGCCAGCGCTGGTTTGCCACACGCAGGCGAAACAGCATCCGGGCCAAACAGCGATACATTGAGGCGATGGCAAGCGCATCTTCAACGCGCGTACACACATCAGTTATGCGCATCTCCAGGGTTGGATATCGGTCTGATGGCCTCAGATCCCACCAGACCTTTGTGGCATCATCGATGACGCCGGCCTTAACCAGCGTATCAATTGTCCGACGATACTCGTCGGCACTGTCAAAGCTGTAGGGCAGGCCAGTTCTTGGCATTTCGTCGAAGACTGACAGGCGATAGGACTTCAAACCGGATTTACGACCCTGCCAGAATGGAGAGCTTGTCGAGAGTGCCAGCAAATGCGGAAGAAAATACGTGAGCTGATTGAACAGATCGTTGCGCACAGCCCGGTCTTCGATGCCGATATGAACATGCATGCCGCAGATCACCATGCGCCTGGCCACAACTTGTAAATCCTGTGCCAACTCGTTGTAGCGTTCCTTATCCGTATTCTGCTGACGGTCCCATTTCGCAAATGGATGGGTGGAACAGGCAATCGGTGCAAGACCATAAGCATCGGCTGCGCTCGCCACGGTTGCCCGGAAATGCTGCAACTGTACTCGGGCTTCGTCTATTGTTGCGCAGACCGGAGTGCCGACTTCAACCTGGCAACGCAGGAATTCTGGCATGACATGGTCGCCCAGCAGGCGTTTGCAATCCTCCATGAAATCCGCCGGCGGATCCACTGCAAGGTCCCGTGTGTCCTTGTCAACGAGAAGATATTCTTCCTCGATGCCCATTGTCAGTTCCGGCTCTTGCCGATTGTCTGTCATAGTTTGGCGCCCCTCCAGTTCCGCTGACCAGCCTGCCACAAAGCCCTGCAATAAGACAACTTTTGGGGCCTCTACAGGACATCCGTTTTAATTCGATAGTAAGCCTTTGAATCCTGACGCAATCATGTGTATATACCGCCACCCAAAAAGGGTGGCAGATGTTCCGTTTGAAACGGACTGCCTCAACAAGTTAAGGAGTTGATGACATGACCACTTGGAGCCCACAAAGCTGGCGCGGCTTCCCTGTAAAACAGGTCCCGAATTATCCGGATCAGGCAGCCCTGGAAGCGGCTGAAAAGCGTCTGTCATCGTATCCACCCTTGGTTTTTTCAGGCGAAGCACGCCGTCTTAAATCACAGTTGGCCGATGTATCCCGCGGACAGGGTTTTCTGTTGCAGGGTGGTGATTGCGCCGAATCTTTTGCTGAGCATCATCCGGACAATATTCGCGACTTCTTCCGGGTGTTTCTGCAAATGTCAGTTGTTTTGACATATGCTGCTGCCGTTCCAGTTGTGAAAGTTGGCCGCATTGCCGGGCAGTTTGCCAAGCCGCGTTCGTCTGACATGGAAACAATCGGAACAGAGGAATTGCCAAGCTACAGAGGCGATATCATCAATGATATCGACTTCACTCCTGGCAGCCGCCATCCCGATCCGGCACGTCTGGAAATGGCCTATCGCCAGTCAGCCGCAACGCTCAATCTGCTGCGCGCATTTGCACAAGGTGGCTACGCCAATCTCGAGCACGTCCACAATTGGACACTCGATTTCCTGAAAGACAGCCCGCAATCTGACCGTTACGAAGAACTATCCGGACAGATTTCAAATGCGCTGGACTTCATGCGTGCCTGTGGCATTGATCCTGAAACCACAGCTCGGATGCGCACCACCGACTTCTTCACCAGCCATGAAGCATTGTTGCTGGGCTATGAAGAGGCTCTGACACGGCTCGACTCCACATCTGGTGACTACTATGCCACATCAGGCCACATGATCTGGATTGGCGATCGCACGCGTCAGCCAGATCATGCGCATGTGGAGTTCTTCCGTGGCATTGAGAACCCCGTCGGCATCAAATGCGGTCCATCCCTTGATGAAGATGAACTGATCAAGCTGCTGGATATCGTAAACCCGGATGATGAAGCGGGCCGCGTTACGCTGATCGCGCGTTTTGGCCATGACAAAGTGTTCGAAAACCTGCCAAGGCTCATTCGTGCTGTGCAGCGTGAAGGACGTTCTGTTGTTTGGTCTTGTGATCCAATGCATGGCAACACAATCAAAGCGGCCAGCGGTTACAAAACACGCCCATTCGACCGTATTCTTTCCGAGGTGAATAGCTTCTTCGATGTGCATGAAGCTGAGGGCACTTACCCCGGCGGCATTCACATTGAGATGACTGGCAAGAACGTCACCGAATGTACTGGTGGCGCACGGGCAATTACCGATGATGATCTGTCTGACCGCTATCACACCCATTGTGATCCACGTTTGAACGCGGATCAGGCTTTGGAACTGGCATTCCTGTTGGCTGATCGCTTGAAACGCAAGCGCAATGGCACAGTTGTGGCGGCCAGCGACGCTGCTGAATAGCGGTTTCCGGCACATCCACCAAATACTGCAAAAGCCCCGGTCATTGGCCGGGGCTTTTTGTTGATCCGGATCGCTGCCAGCGATGATCCCTGTATTGAACAGGAGTTTTAAGAAACCTGTTGCCACCCATGGCAAAGCATATCCGCACTCATTTAGATTTAAGTACCAACTCCCCATGCAGGTCATACTTGTCGGTCGGTTCCAATTTACTGGAGCTAAGTTCCCGCAAGCGTGCACTTCCGTAATGTACAATTTATACGATACGGCTTAGGATTGCCGATGTCATGTTGGGATGACTCGCCTTCGAACAACACAGAAGAGAACAAATGATGGGCTACAGGATTTTTGTGCTTTGTCTGAAGCAATTGCTTGTAAATTGGAAAATTGCGCTGCGACTCAGCTGGTTTTGGGCGCTTGCGATTGTTGTCGTTTATCTGGGTATGTTGACTATAACCAACGCCTCGTTTGTCAACATGACAGGTGACGGTGGTGGCAACGGAATGACGGCGAAAAGTGGCTTGCTGTTTTTGCCAATATGGCTTGTCCTTTTTTTCGCCATTACTATTGGCCCTGCATCGATTGCCATAGGTTGGCACCGTTATGTGTTACGGGGAGAAATCCCACGGAGCCCCTATTTCCTCCCAGCCGAAAAGACCTTTTGGCCCTATATTTGGCGGGGATTCAAGGTTGGATTGAAGGTGGTTTTGGTAATACTCCCATTATTCGTGATCATGGCTTTTGCCATGACTTCTGTTTTGCCAGGCATGTTTGCCATGCAGCCATCAGGTGCAGTTCCAACTTCATTCCTTGTTGCGTCAACGATCGGTAATCTTTTGATGATGACCCTTGTTTCATGGCTTACTATGCGAATGGGGCTTGGTCTGCCGGGTACTGCTGTTGGCCAGGACGTGAGGTCGAGTGCGTCTTGGAAAGTGACCGGCCCGATCTCTGGCGCACTGTTTACTGCTGCAATTTTGGTTGCTGTGCTGCTGGCCATACCATCATTATTGGCAGCTCTGATTGCAGGCATTTTTCCAATACAATCCGGCGATATGGTCGAAAACATGCTCTCCGGATCTGCTCATTTTTGGAACTTGTTTCCAGTTCCAATATATCTTGCTTTCTCCATCGTCAGCTTTTTCGTTGGTTTTGGTATTCTGACGGTTGTCTATGGTCATCTGCAGGAGGGCAAACCCATTTAATGGGCAGGGCTTGAGGTGCGAAGATTGGATTTCGGATGTTTGGGTCAGCCTAGGACAAGTCCGTTTGCACCAAAAAAATTCGCTAGGGTTCTGCTGAAAGATGTCTGATCAATTTGATGTCTGATCTAAAAGTTCGGTCGCTCGGCCTGTGATTTTCAATTGATCCCGGAAAAAACTTGTGATGATCTCCGGTGCTGAACAGGAGTGCTCATGCCCGAATCTCTTTCTGCAAAATGCGCTTGCGGCGCTGTAACGGCGAACCTGACTGGACCGTTCCGCGATGCGATGGGCTGTCATTGTGAGACCTGTCGACGCCAATCAGGGCATTATGTGGCTGCAACGCAGATAGATGCGGATGGTCTTCAATTATTGACATCTGACCGGCTGAAATGGTGGGACGCCAGCGAAACTGCAAAACGCGGATTTTGTAGTGAGTGTGGCTCGCTGATGTTTTGGCGGGAAGATGGTTCCGATAGAATGTCGGTTTTCATGGGGTGCATTGATGCGCCCACAGGCATCAAGTTGACGACACACATCTTCCTTGAGGAAAAGGGGGATTATTATGATGTATAGAAAATCCAATTTGCGTCAATTGTTCGGCTTTTTGAAACTGTCGGTTTCTCAAACAAGTGTGGATTAGCGCTGCTGTCGCGCATAAGTGTAAGATCATCACACGAAAGCGGATGCCATGACTATTGTTGATCAACCATCTTTGTTTGTCTCACACGGGGCCCCTGATCTGGTGCTCAAGGAAACCGAGGCACACAGGTTTCTCAAACGATGGGGCCAGTCAGCCAATCCACCCAAAGCCATTTTGATCATCTCTGCTCATTTTGAAACGGAGCAGCCAACATTGTCACTCGGCGACGCTCCCGACATGATTTATGATTTCGGTGGCTTCGATCCGAAATTGCAGACGCTTGTCTATCCTGCCCCAGGCAGTGATTCCCTGGCCTATCGGGCAGGTGATCTGCTTGGGCAGGCGGGTTTTCAGGCCTCCTATAAGATGCGGGGGTTTGATCATGGCACCTGGGTTCCATTGATGTTGCTCTACCCGGACGCCAATGTTCCAATTGTTCAATTATCCGTTCAGCCGGATGAAAGTCCCGAACATCACTTTCGGTTGGGGCAGGCGCTGCAACCATTGCGCAAAGAAGGTGTCCTGATCATTGGATCTGGTTCGTTCACTCATAACTTGTCTGCAGTTTTTGGCAGGAATGGACTTTCAGATCGCAAGGCCAGTGCGCCCTCCTGGGTAACGGAATTTGCAGACTGGATGGATGAGCGTCTGACGCGCGGCAACATAAATGATTTGCTGTGCTACCGGACAAAGGCACCCCACGCGAAAGAAAACCATCCGACGGATGAACATCTGCTGCCGCTATACGTCGCATTGGGTGCAGCCGGTGGCGATATAGCTGGTGAAAGGGTACATCGATCCCATGAATTTGGGGCGCTCATGATGGACGCCTATGCCTTTGGAAACAGCAGTGCCGCGCAGGTTCAAGCGAAGAGTGGTTGAACTGGGATAGACGCCGCGCAATTCCCACGCTAAATGACTGTTTATGAACAATGATACACCCTCTGAACTTAAAATTGCGCTTGCTCAGCTGAACCCAGTGCTAGGCGATATCTCCGGTAACCTGGCGCTGGCCAGAGAGGCGCGGAAACGCGCATCTGAACAGGGAGCGGATTTGCTGTTGCTGACCGAGCTGTTCATTTGTGGCTATCCACCGGAAGACCTCGTCAAGAAACCCACCTTCATTCAGGCCTGCAAGCGGGCAGTGGAAGAATTTGCTGAAGACACGAAGGATGGCGGGCCGGGTGTGGTTATTGGCACGCCATGGCAGGAAAACGACGAACTTTATAACGCGATTGCGCTGTTGGATGACGGCGAAATCAAAGGGCTGCGTTACAAGGTAGATCTGCCGAATTACGGCACATTTGACGAAAAGCGCTTGTTTTCAACCGGTCCTATGCCGGGCCCAATTTCATTCCGGGGTGTCAGGCTTGGCATTCCAATCTGTGAAGATGCCTGGAATGACGAGGTGTGCGAATGCCTGATGGAAACAGGGGCAGAGATGTTGCTGGTTCCAAACGGGTCGCCCTATTGGGAAAACAAGGCCGACCTGCGTCAACAAGTGCTGGTTCAAAGGATCGTTGAGACGGATCTTCCGGTTATCTATTCCAATCAAATGGGCGGACAGGACGAATTGGTCTTTGATGGCGGGTCATTTGTATTGGCTGCGGACCGCACGCTGGCCTTGCAGATGCCTCAGTTTGAAGAAGCGATCACGACGGTCACCATGGACGCGGCGGAAGATGAAACCGGCCAGCGTATCTGGAAACCTCAAAGGGGCGAACTTGCAGCTTTGCCAGATTTGCAGGAAGCCCATTGGCAAGCCTGCGTTCTGGGTCTGAAGGACTATGTCAACAAGAACGGCTTCAAAAGTGTGGTTCTGGGCCTGTCAGGCGGCGTGGATTCGGCAGCCTGCGCTGCCATAGCTGTGGATGCTCTTGGAGCGGACCGGGTGCATTGTCTGATGCTGCCATACCGCTTTACGTCTGAGGAAAGCCTGGCTGATGCCAAGGCCTGCGCAGACGTATTGGGCGTCCGCTATGATATCGTATCAATCTTCGAACCGGTCGAGGGGTTTCACTCCGCTCTTGGGACCTTGTTTGAAGGCACGGAACCGGGGGTGGCCGAAGAAAATATACAATCGCGGGTACGCGGTGCGCTGTTGATGGCGGTATCCAACAAGTTTGGTCCCATGCTGGTGACAACTGGCAATAAATCCGAAGTGTCTGTTGGCTATGCAACGCTTTATGGCGATATGAATGGCGGTTTCAATCCGATCAAGGACCTGTACAAAATTCAGGTATATGATTTGTGCGCCTGGCGTAACGATCACCAGCCCAAGAACGTGCTGGGCCCCAACGCTGAAGTTGTTCCGGTCAACATTCTGACAAAAGCACCCACCGCAGAACTGCGCGACAACCAGACGGATCAGGATTCGCTGCCGCCATATGAAGTTCTGGATGACATTCTGGAATGTCTCGTTGAGGAAGAAATGAGCATTGCGGAAATTGTTGAACGGGGGCATGATCGCAAAACGGTCGAACGGATCGAACACCTGCTTTACATTGCCGAGTATAAACGCCGCCAGGCCGCGCCGGGCGTGAAACTCACCAGAAAGAATTTTGGGCGCGATCGCCGTTATCCCATCACAAATCGCTTTAGAGACCGTAGCTAAGCGATTCATCAGACTCATGAATTAGGGCCAGACCCTATCAAAGGTCATTCGAGGTAGCCTGCATGCTCGCCTTTTTGCGACAGAATGCGCCCTGGCTTCTGGCCGGTATGCTGTTGACGTTTTCATCCAGCTTTGGCCAGACCTTTTTCATCGCCCTCTTTGGCGGACAGGTTCGCGAAGAGTTTGGATTGAGCAATGGCGAATTCGGAGGGCTCTATCTGCTTGGAACCCTCGGCAGTGCGGCGGTGATGGTCTTCGTTGGCAAGGTTGTGGATTTTTATTCTCCTCGGCAGGTTGGTGCTGTAGCGCTTCTTGGCCTTGGGATCGCCTGCGCAACGATGGCAATTGCAGACACGCTGACGATGCTGGTTTTCACCATCTTCCTGATCCGATTTTTCGGACAGGGAATGATGAGTCACATAGCATTGACGGCCATGGGCCGCTGGTTTGATGCGACGCGCGGAAAGGCGGTCAGCATCACCAACACAGGTCACCAGATTGGCGAAGCCGTGCTGCCATTGACCATCGTATTGCTGATTGCTGTTCTGGACTGGCGCCAAGCCTGGTTGATTTTCGCCGGTGTCATCATCCTGCTTGCCATTCCTGCGCTGTGGTTGCTGTTGGGGCGCGACCGGGTTCCGCAAAACACGTCGTCCGCCAAGGATACGGCGCCCATCAGACAGTGGACGCGCAGTGAAATGGTCCATGATCCTTTGTTCTGGATCGCATCTTTTGGCTATCTGTCACCGCCTTTTATCGGAACTTCAATTTTTTTCCATCAGGTCTATATGGTTGAGCTCAAGGGATGGGAGCTTTCCTGGTTTGCGAGTGGGTTCTCCATCTATGCGTTGGTCACATTTATTTTTGGGCTGATTACAGGGTATTGCGTCGACCGCTTCAGCGCCCGTGCGCTTCTGCCATACTTTCTGTTTCCTCTGGCCGCGGCATTGTTGGTTCTCAGCCTGTTTGACAGCCCGTGGAGCATTCCGCTGGTGTTTGTGCTCCTTGGCCTCAATGGGGGTGGGTTTTCCACGCTGTTCGGGGCTTTGTGGCCTGAAATATATGGCGTGAAACATTTGGGAGAAATCCGTTCACTCATTGTGGCGTTGATGGTCTTTGCCAGCGCATTGGGGCCCGGTGTTATTGGCTGGCTGATTGACTATGGCGTTGCATTGGAAACCCAGTTTCTTGCCATGTCTGCCTATTGCATTGTTATCTCGGGAATGCTTTTTGGCGTTTCAAAAGCCTTTATCGCCAGACAGGTAAGAGAAACTGATTTGGCCAAACAGGAAACAAGCACCGTATGACCAGTCCTATTGTTCGTTTTGCGCCGTCTCCGACCGGTCGCATTCATATCGGCAATGCCCGAACCGCACTCTATAACTGGTTGTTTGCCCAACAGCATGGCGGCAAGTTCATTCTGCGCTTTGATGATACGGATAAAGCCCGTTCCAAAGAAGAATTCGCAGATGGTATTCTGATCGATCTTGCATGGCTGGGCATAGAACCTGACCGCATTGAACGCCAGTCAGCTCGTTTTGCTGATTATGAGGTGATCACCGCAGACCTGAAGGCCAAAGGCCTTCTGTATCCCTGCTATGAAAGCGGTGATGAATTGGAACGCAAGCGCTCGCGCAGCCGCGCCAGAGGCTTGCCGCCAATCTATGATCGTTCAGCGCTCAAGCTAAGCCAGGAAGAAAAGGATGCGCTTGAGGCAGAGGGCCGCAAACCGCATTGGCGGTTTTTGCTGCCAAATTACAAGGATGATTTGTTCGCCATTGAGCGGACAGAGATCCATTGGGATGATTTATTTATCGGGCCGCAGACGGTTGATCTGGGATCCATGTCTGATCCGGTCTTGGTTCGCGAGGATGGCTCGTGGCTTTATACGCTTCCATCCATCATCGACGATGCAGCTTTTGGCGTGACCCATGTCATTCGTGGCGGCGATCATATCACCAACACGGGTGCCCAAATTGCCATCTTCAAGGCACTTGGTTTCACGCCGCCAGCGTTTGGCCATCATAATCTGCTGACAGGTTCGGAAGGCGAGGGGCTATCAAAACGCCTTGGTTCACTTTCTCTGGAAGGGTTGCGGTCAGCTGGTTTGGAAGCCATGGCCGTTGCGTCATTGGCCAGTTTGATTGGCACGTCTGATGCTGTTGAGCCCATAGCGGAAATGCAGGACCTTGCGAAAATGTTTGATCCACACAAGGTTTCAAAATCTCCGGCCAGGTTTGATGTCGCCGAGCTTGATGGGCTGAACGCAAAACTGCTCCATGCTCTGCCCTATGAAGCAGTTTCTGATAGATTGTCAGTGCCGAAGGGCGTGGATGGCGCAGCTTTTTGGGATGCCGTGCAAGGCAATTTGGAGAAATTTGATGATGCAGATCGTTGGGCGCAAATCGTTGCGTCTGGTGCAGATCCTTTGATTGATGATCAAGACCGCGAAATGGTGGGTCAGGCCATCGCTTTGCTGCCTCAGGAACCTTGGTCTCATTCGACCTGGATGGAATGGGCAAACGCGGTGAAGGCTGAGACCGGCCGGAAAGGCAAAGGGCTGTTCATGCCCTTGCGCAAGGCCGTTACTGGATCCGCGTCAGGGCCGGAGATGTCAAAACTTCTGCCGTTGATGGACCGAGATACTGTTCTGGCCCGACTGTCCTGACACGCTGACCATCGCGAATTTGTGGGTCGATCACCAGCTCATGGGCTAGTGGCAACCCACTGGGGCGGAAGTTTCCAGCCATGTTCATTTGGGTTTCTGGATCTAGACCAAGCGCAGGTCGCGGCACCGGAACAGGCCCGTTCTGACCAAACCTGACTTCACCGGCTCTTGGATTGCGAACTGTGAATGCAATAGCAGTTCCGTCGCTCAATGTGGCTTGCTTCAATGCGCTGCGGTCGAATTTGCATGAAGGATCATACGTTTCGCGATAGCGAAAAGCGTATGGCATGCTGGTGTAAGTTCGCCCATCGACAGATCGCGCCCGTTCCATTGCATTGTCTGAGCCGCGTGGATGATAAAACAACGACACGTCACTACCAGGGAACTTGCCCTTGCAGACGGCTTCATCCTTGCCAAAATTGCGCGATGTAGTGGAGGTGCTTATTGGAAAAAAGAAACCATCACAGGTGCGCACGCAAACCGTCCGGTAGGTGTTTGAACGTGGCTGCTCAAAGCCATCTAACACTTTTCGGCTTCCGCATCGGTTACGGCGAAGGGCAACGAGGAGTTCCTGCTGCTGGCGGCGTGAATTTCTTGGGCTGCGTCCATACCTGGAACGCTGAGACTCAACTTTCCGCAATTCCCGCTGGAGTTTCCTGATTTGCCCCGTTGCATTGGAGCATGCGCGTTTTTGGAAAAGTCGAATGCCGCTGGTTCGACAGCCAGCTCTGCGCGCCTTTTTCTGCGCAGAAGCGATCCGGCTCCGCACTTTCTTTGCGGCCTGATCATACCTGCGATACTGACGGCTTTGGGAGCCGGAGCCGCCACTTTGCAGATTGGCCAGTCGACTCTGTAGATCATAACAGATTGCAGATTGAGCATGGGCGGGCACGGCAATGCCTGCACCCAGCAACAATGCCAGACCAAATAGACCGCTGGACCGGCCACACAAACGCGAAAACTTAAGCATTGGTTCTGTCAATCGGGTAAAAATTTGCATCAAACATCTATGGCTTACGTTGCAAAACCATAAACTCCGAACACTTTAGCGTAAATGTTTGCGATTTCATAGATTTCCGCAAAAGTCACGTGTTTGCATGCAGGAATCGATTGATGCGTGTTTATCAACGGTGTCGGAATTGCCTGTGATGTCGTCAAATTGTGCGACCACAAGGACGCCACTTGTGACAATCAACATGCACGAAAATAAAAATACGAAACGGGCCATTTGGTTCCCTCCTAAGCTGTTAAGGGTACAATGACAGGTGCAAATTGAATGCTGTCTGAGAGCTGTGTTCAGATTCAGTTCAGAAAACTCGGCGTCAACATTGAAGGATGCGGGGCCGTCTTTGGGTCATCCCGGTGTTTTCGTCTTGACGCCCTGCAGGAATCCGCCTTAAGTGCGCACCATAAACACGGTGGACGATAAAATGGCACATCAGCCAATTTGTATTTGCGGACTTATTATCAGGGGTTAACAGCCCGCTGGTTCGCGAACCGTGCCTTCTTTCCGAAATTTGAAGCTGCATCGCGAGGCCCGCGGCAACCATTTATTCAGGTCTGTCGACGCATGTGTCTGCAGATCAAGTAATTCGGGACGAAGTAAATGAACAAACTACCGGATCTTTGGCTTTACAATACGCTGACACGGAAGAAAGAGCGGTTTGAACCGCTGGACCCCGCCAATGTGCGGCTCTATGTCTGCGGCCCGACGGTTTATGACTATGCTCACATCGGCAATGCGCGACCGATCATCGTCTTTGACGTTCTATTTCGGCTGCTGCGCCATCTCTATGGCCCAGAGCACGTCACTTATGCCCGCAACATCACGGATGTCGATGACAAGATAAACGCCCGTGCTGCAAAAGAGGGCGTATCGATTGAAGATGTTACCGGCCGCACAACCGAGCAGTTTCACAAAGATATTGCGGCCCTGGGGGTTCTGGAGCCAACGGTCGAGCCACGCGCCACAGACCACATTGAAGAAATGAAAGCGCTGATTGAACAGCTGATTGAACGCGGCCATGCCTATGTGGCAGATGGTCATGTGCTGTTTGATGTAAGCTCAATGGCGGATTACGGGCAATTGTCCAAGCGACCGTTGGACGAAATGATTGCGGGCGCCCGCGTTGAGGTTGCCTCTTATAAGAAGAACCCAACGGATTTCGTGCTTTGGAAACCGTCAAAAACCGGCGAGCCATCATGGGCTTCTCCTGCCGGTATAACGGCGTCGGGGCGTCCGGGCTGGCATATCGAATGCTCGGCAATGTCGGCAAAGCATCTGGGTGAGGTGTTTGATATCCATGGTGGAGGGATTGATCTGGCTTTCCCACATCATGAGAACGAAGTTGCCCAGTCGCGTTGCGCATATGGCACTGACACCATGGCCAATATCTGGATGCACAACGGCTTTGTTCAGGTCGAAGGCGAGAAGATGTCCAAATCTCTGGGCAACTTCATAACCATCAATGATTTGCTCGAAACCGAGAAATTTGGCGGCACACGCTGGCATGGCTCGGTGTTGAAAATGGCCATGTTGATGACGCACTATACGCAGCCGATTGATTGGACCGTTGAGCGGTTGAATGAGGTGCGCAAAAGCTTGTGCAATCTGATCAGGTTTGCTGAGCGTTTTTCGGGCGAGTTTGAGAGTGTTGCTCTGGATCACTTGGTTCTGGAAGCTTTGCTGGACGATCTGAATACATCCAAAGCGGTTGCAAGGCTGCATGAATTGACCAAGGCAAAGACCGATGTCGACGCACAGATTGCTGCTGGACTGCTGAGTAAATCGCTCAGGTTTCTTGGCGTTTGGGATGGTGAACCGGCGGATGACATTGAAACGTTCGGACGCACACTCGACACGGGTCAGGAAGCGCGTATCGAAGAGCAGGTCCAACTGCGCGTGAAAGCCATCGAGGAAAAAAACTGGGCGGAGGCAGACCGCATTCGTGATGCTCTGCTTGGCGAAGGCATTCAGCTGAAAGACGGCAAGAACCCGGATACAGGCGCACGCGAGACAAAATGGGAGATCAAGCGATGACAACCGATCCCATCTCTGGTGGCTGTCAGTGCGGTGCTGTCAGGTTTCGCATTGCGAAGCTTGGCGAGCCATCGATTTGCCATTGCCGCATGTGCCAAAAAGCCTTTGGCAGCTTTTATGCGCCGCTCGTGACAGCCCATGAGCTGACATGGACACGCGGCGCACCAAAGTTGTTTCAAAGCTCCAACAGGGTAAAACGCGGCTTTTGTGCCGAGTGCGGCACCCCGCTCACTTATGATTATGGTGCAGACCCGGGAATAGCGATCGGCGCATTGGATCGTCCGGAACTTGCAGCTCCTGCTGCCCAGGTATGCGTTGCGGATAAACAGCCATTTGTTGACGGGCTTGCTGATTTGCCGGCTCACCCAAATGGCGTGGACAGCGATGAGGCTCGATTTCTGGCGACGATTAAAACCTACCAACACCCGGACACAGATACGGAAACCTGGCCACCGGCAAATGCTCAAACCGATTGACAACGTCTCAAATTTTTAAGGGTGCCCAGTCCGAATGGCACTCAATGGCAGAAAGAAACATGACAAAAGAACGTCTATATCTGTTCGACACCACCTTGCGCGATGGCCAGCAAACACCTGGCATCGATTTTTCGCTGGAGGACAAAATCCAGATTGCGAACATGCTCGATGATTTGGGGGTGGATTTCGTTGAAGGCGGTTATCCGGGCGCAAATCCGACGGATACTGCGTTTTTCAGCGAAAAACGTACCAGCAAGGCGGCCTTTACGGCATTTGGCATGACAAAACGGGCAGGCCGTTCGGTCGAGAATGATCCCGGTGTTCAGGCGCTGCTGGGCGCAAGCGCGGATGCCATTTGCTACGTTGCCAAAGCTTGGGACTACCACGTGCGTGTCGCGCTTGGGTGTACCAATGAGGAAAATCTGGAAGGTATCGATGCGTCGGTGAAAGCTGCAAAAGCTGCCGGAAAACTGCCTCTGGTCGATTGCGAACATTTTTTCGACGGGTACAAGGCCAATCCGGAATATGCGTTGGCCTGCGCCAAAACTGCCTTTGATGCAGGCGCACGCTGGGTGGTTCTGTGTGACACCAATGGCGGCACATTACCGATGGAAATCAAATCGATCATCGCCGACGTGATCAAGCAGGTTCCCGGCGATCATCTTGGCATTCATGCCCATGATGACACCGAACAGGCGGTTGCCAATTCGCTGGCCGCTGTCGAGGCTGGCGTGCGACAAATTCAAGGAACACTGAACGGCATCGGAGAGCGTTGCGGTAATGCCAATTTGGTTTCCATCATTCCTACACTGAAGCTGAAGCCAGCTTTTTCCGAGCGGTTTGAAGTGGGTGTGTCAGATAAAACACTGGCGAAACTAACATCGTTTTCAAAGGCTTTCGAGGAATTGTTGAATCGATCTGGCAACACGCAAGCCGCCTATGTCGGCAGCAGTGCATTTGCCACAAAAGCCGGAATCCACGCTTCAGCACTGCTCAAGGAACCAGAGACTTATGAGCACGTGCCGCCGGAAACCGTTGGCAACAAACGGCATGTGATGGTGTCTGATCAGGCCGGAAAATCAAATCTGATCTCAGAATTGAACCGGTTTGGCCTGAATGTCAGCAAATCTGACAAAAGGCTTGATGGTCTCCTGGCAGATATCAAGGAACGCGAAGCACAGGGCTATGCCTATGAAGCAGCCGATGCATCGCTCGAACTGCTGGCACGCCGCCGACTGGGTTCTGTCCCTGAGTTTTTCTCGGTCGATAGTTTCCGGGTGATGGTTGAACGCCGGATCAATGCGCGAAATGAGTTGGTGACCGTGTCGGAAGCCATCGTCAAGGTCACTGTGGACGGTGAAGAGTTCATGTCGGTGGCTGAGGGCAACGGGCCGGTCAATGCTCTCGATCAGGCACTTCGAAAAGATTTGGGCAGCTATAACGCCCATATCAATGATCTGGAACTTGTGGATTTCAAAGTTCGCATCCTGAATGGTGGGACCGAAGCGATCACGCGCGTTCTTATCGAGAGCAGAGATGGTCAGGGCAATCGATGGTTTACCGTAGGGGTCTCCTCGAACATCATCGACGCTTCATTCGCAGCGCTGATCGATAGCATTAATTACAAGCTGATGCGGGTGCTTTCAGACCAAATTTAGCTAGGATTTATATTGCCGTGAATACTCGGGTTCATTCCGAGTATTCACGCACAACAAGCGGTTCTATAGCCGCCCAACGGATTCCAGAGTGTCATCTGTCACAACAGCTTCAAGCGCAGCTTTTCGCAGCAGCGGCACCACCTGATCCACATTATCAGAGTTGAGAAAATTCACTTCAAAACCTTCTCGGATATAGGCTTCGTCCTGCATGTGAGAGATCAGTTCAATCAGTGGCTGCCAGAAATTGTTGATATTGGCGAGCAGTACCGGCTTTTTGTGCCTGCCGAGCTGTGCCCAGGTCAGTTGCTCAACCAGTTCTTCCAATGTACCAATTCCGCCGGGCAGGGCAATGAATGCATCCGCCTTGTCAAACATGGTGCGTTTCCGCTCATGCATGTCTTCAGTCAGAATCAACTCATCAAGACGTTCCAACTCCTCATGAGAGGCTTCCATATCCAGAAGGAACCTTGGGATTATTCCGGTCACCTGTCCGCCGTTCTCGAGAACAGCCTTTGACACGGCACCCATCATTCCAATCGTGCCGCCGCCATAGACCAACCGGATTTTCTCTTCCGCAAGAATACGGCCAAGCGCTGTTGCGGCGGCCATATGAGCCGGGTCTGTGCCGCTTCCGGCCCCGCAATAAACACAAATAGAAGAAATGGTGCCCATAAAATTGATGACCTCTCAAATGTTAATCGCGTTAAGATCGGCGTCGAATCCGAACCTTCAATCTGTTATGGTGACACAAGCATTTTAGGAACGGTTAACAGGATAACGTTACACGAAACATTGGTATTTGTGCAGACATCTCGCATGATGCGAATGCTCTGAACCCATTGGGTTCAATGCCAGACGAAAGCCTTGAGACATCGGACTGCTCGGATCATGACGCTACATTCCAGAATTGCCGATAGTTTGCACGCTATGAGGGCGCTTGGGTCCAACAAAATTGCTTTGGCAGTTGCTGCCATTTGCTGTGCTGGTGGGTTGGTAACAGCGGGTGTCCTGATGGCGAACGGAACCGTCTCTCTTGCAAACATACGCCAGTCAGCAGCCAATGTTGGCAAGGCCAAGATAGACGATACGCAAATCCGGACCGATTCGGAAGTCGGGCAACCTGCGGACGAGCCACAAATTGCGCAAACAGACGACCAGGCTGAGCCGCAGCAAACGATTGCCCCGCCGACATTTGACATTGTCAGGGTTGAGCCTGACGGCAACGCAGTTCTGGCCGGGTTGTCAGCGCCTGGCAGCAAGATTGAAATCATGTCGGGCAATCAGGTGCTTGCAAGAGCGACTGCCAACTCTGCCGGAGAGTGGGCACTTGTGCTGGATGAACCGCTGTCAGTGGGCGGACATCAGATTGCAGTTCGTAGTATCTCCAATGATACAGAAGAACCATTGGTCTCTGTTCAAAATGTAACGGTTGCTGTGCCGGAACAAGCTTTGGAATCAGCAATTGTCATGCTGGATCAACCAGGCGAGCCCAGCGCTGTCTGGCAGAGTCCTGCAACAACTATCAGGCCGGAAGTTGCCGAGCAGCCGTCGATCTTACCTGATGCGGGTTCATCGGCGAAGACCGTTCCATCGGGTTCAACCAATGAGCCGGACGATGGTACGGATGCTCCTGCGAAGGCTTTAGTTGAGCCTGATCTTGAGCCAAAAGTGCCGGATCAATTGCAAGACACGCCATTGGTGACGATTGAGGCGGTCGAAACCGAAGGGGAAGAGGAATTGCTGGTAGCAGGTGCATCGCTGCCAAAAGCAAGCATAAGGCTTTTTCTGGACAATAAGCTTATTGGAGAAACGGTCGCTGGCCCAGTTGGGCGTTGGAATCTCCAGACAACCCAATCCGTGCCCAAGGGGCGGTTGGTTCTGCGTGCAGAGCAGGTCGAGCGATCCAGCGGGGCTGTTTTGGCGCGCCGTGAAGTTCCCTTTGAACGGGACCCGAAGATTGTAGGATCTTTGGCCGCGACCTTCGACCCGGGTGACGCGATTGATGATGATATTCGCGGAGACACCGCAACGGGTCGTGACAACGTCAAAATCTCTGGTGAGATGACCAGGCTTCAGCGGGTTGTGGTCGGCAGAGGTGATAATTTATGGACAATTGCTCGCCGAATCTACGGAAGTGGTGTGAGATACACCGCTCTTTACAGTGCAAATGAAGATCAGATTCGTGATCCGGCCACCGTATTTCCAGATCAGGTGTTGGTTGTGCCGGATGAAGATTCTTTAGCGAATTGATCATTCATAGGGGCTAGCGGCGAGCAGGAATGCCAGATGTTTCGACGTTTTCTGTGGGTTTGACCTGACTTCTGGCTTAGGCACTTGATTGCTGCTGTGCGTATGCCATATTCATCGGTAACTAACGATGAAAGGTTGTTACGTGAAGCAGAATGCTCCAACAGCTGAAGTCTCACTTGGGGACAATGCCGCTGGCGACGTTACCGGGGATTGCGATATGGCCGCTGTCCTACGTGCGCTGGGTCATCCAGCACGTCTTGAAATCATTCGCGCTTTGGCCTCCAGGGGCCGTTGTTTTTGTGGTGAGATCGTTGAGATGCTGCCTCTGGTGCAATCGACTGTCTCGCAGCATCTTAAAGTGCTGAAGGATGCAGGATTGATTGTTGGTACGATCGATGGACCAAGATCCTGTTATTGCCTCAACACGCAGAAACTCAAACATGCCAGTGCCTTGATTGCAGATTTGACAGAATCTTGCGAGGCCGTCGCGCCAGAAGAAGACAGCAAAGAATTAGCCTAGGGTAGGGACCCGGTCCTTGTGCCGCATTTCCGGCGCTCATAAGTCTATAATCAGGAATTCTAACTACATGACTGCAACTGATGCGTCTGGCAAAGCCGACGATGCGGCCGAAAAAAACAAACAATCGGCCACGCAGATATCCACTGAAGACGGTGATTTGGTATCCACAATCCGGAATCTGTGGCCGTATATGTGGCCATCAGATCGACCAGAGTTGAAACAACGCGTCTGGTTGGCTTTTGCTGCGCTGGTTGTCGCAAAAATCGTCACCGTATATGTGCCATTTATGTACAAATACGCCACCGATGCATTGGTTGGCAATGATGATGAGATTGCCTTCTTGCCTGCGTTTTTGCTGGTGCCGGTAATGCTGGTCATTGCCTATGGCGTAGGCCGTATCCTGATGATTGGCTTTACCCAGCTCCGTGACGGGCTGTTTGCACGTGTCAGCCAACATGCCGTACGCAGTCTTGCGCGCAAGACATTTGTTCACATGCATGACTTGTCCCTAAGGTTCCATCTGCAACGCCGCACTGGCGGCTTGTCGCGGATCATCGAGCGCGGCACCAAGGGAATTGAAACGGTTGTTCGCTTTACAATTCTTGCCTCGTTCCCAACAGCGCTGGAATTCATTTTCATGGCCGGTGTGGTTGGCTACCATTTCAACATGACCTATCTTGCCGTGATTGTGGTCATGATCGTTGTTTATATCGTCTTCACAATCATGGCTTCGAACTGGCGCATAGCAATCCGCCGCGAAATGAACGAAGCCGATACCCAGGCCAACAGCAAGTCTGTCGACAGTTTGCTCAATTATGAAACGGTCAAATATTTCAGCAATGAGCAAATGGAAGCGGGACGATTTGACGAATCCATGGAGGGTTATGAGGGCGCAGCCGTCAAGACAGCGACATCTCTGGCTTGGCTGAACTTCGGCCAGACCTTGATTTTTTCAATCGGAATGGTTGTGTGCATGGCCATGTCGGCGAATGCCGTAATGGCAGGAACACAGACGCTTGGCGACTTTGTGCTGATCAATGCGCTTTTGATTCAACTGTACATCCCTCTGAATTTTATCGGCTCGATCTATCGGGAAATCAAACAGGGTTTCGTTGATATTGAGGCGATGTTCAATCTGCTTGGGGTCGCGCCGGAAGTGGTGGACAAGCCCGATGCCCCAGATGTGATCATCAATGAAGCGACCATCCGGTTTGTGGATGTGCGGTTTCACTATGATGAAAACAGGGCAATCCTGAAAGGCGTGGATTTTGAAGTACCCGCCGGTCAGACGGTTGCTATTGTAGGGCCTTCGGGTGCTGGTAAATCCACTATTTCTCGTTTGTTGTTTCGGTTTTATGATGTGACAGGCGGTCGGATTCTGATTGATGGTCAGGATGTGCGTGAAGTAACCCAAGCCTCTGTCAGACAGAAAATCGGTATGGTTCCCCAGGATACTGTGCTGTTCAATGAATCGATTGCTTACAACGTACGCTATGGTCGCCCTGACGCTACAGAAGATGAAGTCAGACAGGCCGCTGAAATGGCACAAATCTCTGATTTCATCAAAAGTCTGCCCGATGGTTTTGATACAGAAGTCGGCGAGCGCGGGTTAAAACTATCGGGTGGCGAAAAACAGCGTGTTGCCATCGCCCGGACGATACTGAAGGCACCGCCAATCCTGATTCTGGATGAAGCGACATCTGCTCTCGACAGCCACACGGAACAGGAAATTCAAAGCGCACTTGATCAGGTGTCAAAAGGTCGCACGACGCTTGTGATTGCTCACCGTCTGTCGACGGTAGTTGGTGCGCATGAGATCATAGTGCTGGATAGCGGCATGATCGCTGAACGCGGAACTCATCAGGAATTACTGGCGCAGGACGGCATTTACGCCTCCATGTGGAACCGTCAAAGGGAAGTGAACGAAGCCGCTGAACGTCTGCGTAAGGCTCGCGAATCCGATGATCGTGGATTTGTCGGATCGCTTGTAACCGAGTAGTTGGAAGTTTACTCTTCACTTACATCAGATTTGCAACTGGATATTGAATGTGCATGTCTGGTAAGGGGTGACAAGGCCACACCCGGTCGAAACAGGTAACGCAGTATCATCATGAGCACTATCGCAGACAGTATCCGCAACTCGTTTGTTCCCATTCACAAAGAGGGATACCTATTTATTGCCATTGCCGCGTTTCTGGCGCTGGTGCTTGGGTGGCTTTGGTCGCCTCTATTCTGGATTTTTGGAATCCTGACAGCGTGGGTTGCGTATTTCTTTCGGGACCCCTCCCGGGTGACACCGATTGACGAACGTTTTGTCATTAGCCCGGCTGATGGACGCGTTTCTGCGATTGGCCAGTTTGTTCCGCCGCCGGAACTGGAATTGGGCACTCAGGCGCTGGACCGCGTTTCTATTTTCATGAATGTCTTTAACTGCCACGTAAACCGCCTGCCGATGAGCGGTCAGATTACGCGCATTGCCTATACGCCCGGAAAATTCCTGAATGCGGAATTGGATAAGGCCAGCGAGCACAATGAACGTAACAGCCTGGTCGTGAATACGCGCTACGGCAAAGTTGGTGTTGTGCAGATTGCGGGCCTGATTGCCCGCCGTATTGTCTGCTGGTCCAAGGAAGGGCAGGACATGACCGCTGGAGAGCGGTTCGGTCTCATTCGGTTTGGATCACGGCTGGACGTCTATTTGCCACGTGGAACCTCAACCCGTGTTGCCTTGGGACAGACGGCAGTGGCAGGCGAAACGGTTCTTGCGGTGTTCGAGGATGGTGGCGCACGTGAACTAAAATCTCGTGTGGACTGATTGAGATGAGCGGACCATTCCAGCCTCTGGACCCGGATGACAAGGATGGGCTGGGCCGTAATCTGGTCGACCCAGTAAAGAAGCGGCCCATTTCCCTGCGTGCCATATTACCCAATATGGTGACACTATTAGCGCTATGCGCCGGATTGACCTCCATCCGTCTGGCGATGGAGGGGCGTTTTGAATTTGCCATTTTCGCCATGGTGCTCGCGGCCGTATTGGATGGACTTGATGGACGTGTTGCGCGGCTTTTGAAGTCCAGTTCCAAATTGGGGGCCGAACTGGACTCCCTCACAGATTTTGTGAATTTCGGCGTCGCGCCTGGCATGATCCTCTATCTTTGGCTGCTGCATGATTTGCGGTCGCTTGGTTGGATTGCTGCGCTTGTGTTCGCCATTTGCATGGCGCTGCGTCTGGCGCGGTTCAATGTAGCCAATGCCTCCAAAAGCAAGCGCAACAAATCTGATGAGTGGCAGGACAACTATTTTACAGGCGTTCCTGCACCGGCAGGTGCCATGTGTGCTTTGCTGCCATTATCGCTTCAGAAAATTGGTGTGCCCATCGATGCGGACTGGGCCATTGTCATTCTGATCTACGTACTGTTCATCGGTTTTTTGGTGGTGAGTACTGTCCCGACATTCTCGGGTAAAAATATGGGCTCCGGCATTCCTCGTGATTTCGCGCTTCCATTGATGGTGGGATTGGTCTTGTGGGCTGCCTTGTTGGCAAGCTATCCATTTTCCGTGGTGACCATCATGACATTCATCTATCTGGGATTACTGCCTATTGGTATTCGCAGTTTTCGTAAAAAAATGGCGGCTGAACAACAGCCGCCATCTTCGCAAGAGTAGGTTTTCTTTAGCTCGGCTTTTACTCCGCCGCTTGTGGCAGTGGCCGCTCTTGAGGAGTTATCTCATCCCTCATTGGGAAGGGACGGATGTCCGCTGTCTCTCGCATGTCAGTTTCCGGTGTGCCTCTGTATCTGTCTCTCAGGCGATGGTACAATTCCGCGAAATTGGTTGGCATCGACAGAAGCACCGGCACCAGCAACAGCGTCAGCAATGTTGAGAATGCCAGACCGGCAATGATTGCTGTTGATAGCTGGACCCACCAGATCGAGGTAATTCCGCCAACCGCTACGACGCGATTGAAGAAGTCAAAATTCACCTGAGTGGCCATTGGAATCAGACCGGCAATTGTTGTGATTGTGGTCAGCAAAATAGGTCGCAGTCGCTGAGCACTTGTCTTCAGAACAGCTTCCTTCGGTGGCGCGCCCTCTTGGCGCAATCGATTATAGGTGTCGATCAGAACAATAGCGTTGTTCACCACAATACCTGCAAGCGCCACTACGCCGGTACCCGTCATGATGATTGAGAACCTTTGCCCCGTCACCATCAGGCCAATCAGCACACCAACCACAGCCAAAATCACAGTCATCAACGTGATGGCCGTCTGGTAGAAGGAGTTATACTGGGTTACCAGAATGATGAACATCAGGAACAGCGAGGCAAGGGCCGCGTTGCCAAGAAAAGCCATGGCTTCCTGCTGTTCTTCATCGGCCCCCCGGAAGCGCATTTGTACTGTATCGGGCCAGCTCTGCTCATCTAGCCATAGCCCCAACTCGGAGACCTTTGCATCAGGTAAGACGCCACTATTGGGTGCAATATTGGCTTTGATATCCATGGCATACAGTCCGTCACGACGGGTGATGGTGGATACTTTCGGCACGGCTTCGCGAGTGACGAAGTTTGAAATTGGGACCTGACCGTTTGTCGTCCTGAGTTTCAACTTGTCCAATTCATCAAAGCTGCGCTGGTTTTCCGGCAAGCGGACGCGGATGTCGATTTCATCCTCAGAATCGTCCGGGCGATAAGTCCCGATCATCACGCCATTGGTTACCAACTGAACCATTGCACCCACAGAGCCGATGCCCGCATTGAACCGACCGGCCTCTTCCCGATCAATATCGAGCTGCCATTCGATTCCGGGTAGGGGACGACCATCCTCAATCTCAATAAGATCACTCATCGTCTCCACTTGATTGCGAACCTGCGCAACCGCTGTGACCAGTTGATCATAATCTGTGGATTTGATTTCCAGACGCAAATCCTTGCCGGTAGGTGGGCCGCCCTCGACCTTTCGGATTTCGACCGAAATCCCCGCCATGTCCGCAGTTCTGTTTCGGATTTCATCAAAGATATCGATAGCCTTGCGGCGGCAGCAATAATCTTCCAGCTCAATGTTGATCTCACCGATCACATCAGCAGGTTTGTCCTGAACGCCGCCAATGGCATCTCCGCCACCACCGCCGCTGCCGGCGGTTGAAGATGCTACCGCGTTACGGACACCAACAGTCTGGAGAATCTCACCTTCAACTTCACGCACCAGATCATCAATTTCATGAATTGACATGTTGCCGCGGCCGGTAACCAGAACAATGGCCTGATCCGGCTCTTCTTCGACGAAAAATTCGACACCGGCATTGTTGGATCCAAATGCAATGAAGACGCCAACAACGATTGCCACTGCCACTGTGAGGGTAATCAGGTTACCGGTCACAGAGCCTGAAATCCGGTTCAGGAAACGCAGGTAAACGCCCGTAATACCCTTCATCTCCGCAATGTTCAGATCGGCATTCGCATTCATCTGTGCCGCTTGCTTGGCTTCTTCCGGTGAGGCCTTGTTCCGACCAATGAGACCGCCGGTAACAGGCAGGAAGATCATCGCCGTGACAAGCGCGGCTGACAGAACGATCACCACCATAATCGGCAGATAGCTCATGAACTCCCCTGATACGCCGGGCCACAGCAACAGCGGCAGGAATGCCGCCAGTGTCGTGCCCGTGGAGGATACAATTGGCCAAAGCATCAGTTTTGCAGCTCGAATATAGGCTTCGCGACGATGCATACCTTCCGATATTTTTCGGTCGGCATATTCCACAATCACAATGGCGCCATCCACAAGCATCCCAACGGTCAGCACAAGGCCGAACATCACCATCATGTTCACGGTCATGCCCAGGCCGCCGAGAATGAGAAAGCCTGTCATGAAGCTGGTTGGTATCGCCAGACCCACCAGAATGGCAGAGCGGACACCCAAGGCTGCCAAAACAACAATCATGACCAATACGATGGCTGTCATGATCGAGGATTGCAGAGAGCCCTGGACCTCTTTGATGAAGCTTGATTCATCCAGCATGAAATCGATCTGGATGGCATCAGGCCATTCAGATGTAAATTCAGCCACTTTTTCCCGTACAGCGACATTGTTTTCGATGATGTTTGTTCCCAGGCGTTTCACAACGCTGATCGCAATGGCTGGGTTGCCATTGATGCGGGTAAAGCCGCTGGGGTCTTTGAACGTGCGCCGGATTTCCGCCACATCAGACAGCGTCACAACACCTTCGCCATTCTGTTTGATAGGAAGCGAGTAGACATCCTGAGCGGTCTCAATGAGGCCAGGCACCTTGACGTTAAACCGCCCGCTTCCACTATCCAGAAACCCCGCTGCCACCAACTGGTTGTTGTTGGACAAGGAGGTCAGCAACTCCTGCTGCGTGATATCATAGGATTCAAGCCGCATCATATCGATGATGACTTCAAGCTGCTCTTCCCTGTGACCGTTCAGATTTGCTTCCAGAACAGTGGGAATTGATTCCAACTCATCCTGCAATAAGCGGGCATGACGGAACAGTGTCCGCTCCGGAACATTACCGGAAAGCGCGACAAATATGGTTGGCTGCAGCGAGAAGTTGGTTTCGAATATCTGCGGTTCATCCGCATCATCCGGCAATTGCGCCTGAGCCTGATCAACCTTGTCGCGGATATCGGCAAGTGCCTTTTCCTTGTTAAAGTCGATGTTGAATTCAAGAACGATGCCCGCATGGCCCTCAGAGGCCACAGCTGTCAATTCTTTCAACCCATCAAGACCACGCAGCGAAGTCTCCATAGGACGGACCAGAAGCCGTTCTGAATCTCGCGGAGAAATGCCTTGTTGTCCGATGGAAACATAGAATACCGGTACATCAATGTCCGGGTTGGCTTCCTTGGGGATTGCAATATAGGTGAACGCACCGGCCAGGATCATCACAAGCATCAGCGTGAGGACGGTCCGTGGGCGGCGTAAGATGCTATCGAGTGCAGATATCATTGTGTGACCTCCGCAAAGACAGGCTCAATGGGTTGACCATCGATGACATATTCCTGGCCAACGGCGATAACCGTTATGCTCTCAGGCAAACCACTAGCCCAAACACCTTCCTTGGTTTCGCCAAGAATTTTGATCTTTTGAAAGTGGTTCGTGCCCTGGTCCAGATCGACCAGTCGTATACCCACATCGCCTGCATCGCTGAGTGTCAGCATGCTGGGGGCCAGCAAATGTGCAGAAACGGCTTTCAAGGGAATACTTGCGGTTGCTGTCACACCATCGCGGATAGCGTTGTCGCTATTCGGCATTGTAATATCGACCCGAAACGTCCGTGTGGCCGCATCGGCTGCAGCTGAAATATAGCTGATCGTTCCGGTTGTCGTTTCCCCGGTGATCAAATTGATGTCCGCCTTCTGACCAATTGAAAGATTTCCGATGTCTCTTTCAGAAACCTGTCCAGTTACCAGCATTGGGTCGGTGTCAATCAAAGTTGCACACACGCCGCCAACCGAGAGCAGGTCGCCATTTTCTACCAACGGCTCCTGAACAATGCCGGCAACGGTCGCTCTTATTTCAATACGCTCCAGTTCCTGTTCCGCCTCTTGAAGGGCGGCTTTGGCCGAATCGAGGGTCGCTTTCAGTGCGGCCACCTGATTGGTTGCAGCAAACCCGCGCTCTTGCAGTTTCGCGTTTGCAGTATAGTCAGCCTGGGTCTGTTCCAATGTCGCTTTCGCCTGAAGAACACGCGCTTCTCTTGCGCCTGTGTTCAGTCGGCACATAAGATCGCCCGGCGCGATGTGATCTCCAAGGTTCACCAGACGTTCGGCAACGATTGCGCTGGTTTCCGAGCGCACAGAAATGGTGGCATCAGCTTCAGTCCGGCCTCGGATCTCCAATTGACGCTGCCGTTCAGCAGCCTCCAATGTGACGACCCGTACCGAAACCTTCTGCAACGCGTTTTCCTGACGTTCGGCAATGCTGACCGCATCAGCATTTGCGGTGGCCTGACCGCCGACCTTGAATGTGCCTGTGCCCATCCAGACGCCAATTCCGACCAGCACAAGTGTCGCAGTCAGATATGATTTGTTGATTCGAAAAGCCATTATTGGGCTCCTGTCAGATGTGCCGATTTGGGGAGGTTGTCGGCATCGTGATTATCATCTGCCGGCTTTGATCCGGCGTTTCTTCTCGTGCCTGCGCAGGCTTCCAGTTCCGCGCGGGTTTCTTCCAAAAATTTCAAGGATTGGGACATACAGTGCATGCCGTAACGGGCGGCCCAAAGGAAACTCGGATGAACACTGTTAGCTTCGATCTGTTCGATCATGCTCAATTCCTGCTGCAGTTGTTCCTTATGCGTATCTATTGCTTTGGTAACGACCTCACGCGGCAACATTTCCGCAGAAATAGCGATCATCAAAAATTCGGACCTGAAAACATCGGGAGTGGGTGGCTCTTCAAGTGACTTGATCAACTCTTCTCGGCCCGCAGCGTTAATTGAATATATCTTTCGTGCTGGCTTACCTTGCTGGGTTTCTTCACGGCACGTCACCATTCCTTCACTCTCCAGCTTGTTAAGCGCTGGATAGATGGAGCCATAGCTCGCGTCGACGAAATGACTGTATTTGCCATCAATCGACATCTTCCGGATTTCATATCCGGTCGCATCTTCAAAGTTGAGAATACCAAGGCAAAGCGTTCTTACGTTCATGACAAGCCGTTCAAAAAGGAGATCTCGCCAGCAAGATCATATGCCTGGCGAGCATATATCATTTCGATATATTCTCGGCACACATATTCCTAACAGACATATACGTCAAGTTTTGTCAGCATGAATTCGCCAGCTGGCAAAACGCAGACGGGTCAGGCAAAAATTGGAAAGCAGTTTGGTCGCTCAGCGTTTGCGACGTAGCTCGATGACATTGTTGGGAACTGGAGGGCGCTGGTGCGCGTCATCTTCGGAGTCGGGAGATGTCTGAGGTTCTGGAACCTGATATTTTTCGGTGGTCATTCTCAGGAAAGCCCGCAACGTAGCGATACGTTCATCCATCATCCGTTCGAAAAACGGGTCCTTGGTGGATAGTCCATTTGGAGAACGGTTCATGTGGAATGCCTGTATAGAAGCCAGTCTGATCCTCATTAGCCGATTTATGGTTAGTTTTATCTTAAGATCGTGGACAGGTGGATTCTGGATGTGAACACCGAACCTCGAAAAATCGGGTTCAAATGTTGCGCAGGTTATGTCCATTTGGTTCAGTATTTGTTAGAAACCTTGCCGAGGCGATAATTTGGCAGTTCTGGCGGGCGTATGATTGACGGAAATCTTTATCTCACTTTCGTGGCAGCTTGTATTGCCGTTGTGATTGTTCCCGGACCAACCGTAACTGTTATTATCGCCAACAGCATGAGAAGCGGTGCAGTGGCAGGCCTTGCAAATATGGCGGGGACGCAATTGGGCCTTGCTCTGACAATACTCGTCTTGGCTTTTGGTCTCTCAGCAGTCATAGCCTTTGTCGGAGAGGCCTTTGTCTGGATAAAGCTCATTGGTGCCGCATACCTCATCTGGCTTGGTATTTCCCTTTGGCGTAGTAAGAAGAGCTTCGGACAAGTTGAATCAGCACGTGAGAAGACGACATTCAAACGCATGTTCTTGCAGGGCTTTCTGGTTATTTTGACCAATCCGAAAAGCCTCTTTTTCGTCGGTGTTTTCATCCCGCAATTCATTGACCCAGCGCGAGATGCGGTTATGCAAACATTGATCTTGGGTGGTACGTTCATGGTTGTCGCAACTCTGCTGGATGGCAGCTACGCTGTTTTGGCTGGCCGCGCTGGTCGGTTGTTGACAGCAACTCGCATTCGCCTTCTGGAACGTGTAAGTGGAACATTGTTGATTTCAGGTGGCGTCTGGATGGCGCTCCAGAAGCGCGCCTGACTTTGCAAATGTTGCGTCTCGATTGATGCCAGCCTGATCGGAAAACTGAAATGAGTAGAACAGTTCTTTATCCGGGTTCTTTTGATCCTGTCACAAATGGACATCTGGATGTTTTGAGGCAGGCATTGAATCTGGCCGACCGTGTGGTTGTCGCTATTGGAATTCATGCCGGAAAGAAGCCCCTTTTTTCTTATGAAGAGCGGCAGTCGTTGATTGCTGGTGCAATTGAGCAGTCTGAGTTCTCGGCCGAACAGTCGCGGGTGTCTATTGTGGGATTTTCTGGCCTTAGCGTTGATGCCGCGATAGAGAGTGACGCACAATTCATGGTTCGGGGACTGCGCGATGGTACTGACCTTGACTATGAGATGCAGCTTTGCGGCATGAATGGTGCGATGATGCCCCAAGTCGGAACTGTTTTCCTGCCCGCCAGTCCTGCTGTTCGCCCAATTACTGCCACGCTTGTCCGCCAGATCGCGGGCATGAAAGGCGATGTATCAAGCTTTGTGCCGAAACATGTCGCCGATGCCCTGTCGCGGAAATTTCAGAGTTGATGCCAAAGAATATGAAAAGTCCTTGGTTGAGAATATGTTGCGGGCTGATGCTCACTCTTGTGCTGGCAGTTCCCGGTGTCGCGCAGGACGTAGCCCTCAAGCTTCCGCCGGTGCCGCGGCCAATTCCGCCGCTTCCGCAGGTTGGAGCACCTCAGACAGATTTCATAAATCCGACAAGACCCGCAAACAATGTTGAATTGCCGGAAAGAGCGGAGACTGCAGCTACTGCCGCTACTGTCGCGACTGTCGATCTGAAAAATCGCGTTGTTATAGAGCTGGAAGGTAGTCTGGTAACCATTGATTTGCGGCCGGATCTTGCACCGGAACACATAGACCGCATCAAGCAACTCATTCGTCAGGACTTTTACGACGGGCTGTCCTTTCACCGTGTCATCAGTGGTTTCGTGGCGCAAACAGGTGATCCGACAGGTTCCGGTATGGGGGGCTCGGACTTGCCCGATTTGGAAGCTGAGTTCAGCGATGAACGTTTCCTCCGCGGTACGGTTGGTATGGCGCGTGGCGAAGGCCCGAACAGTGCAAATTCACAGTTTTTCATCCTGCTTGGCGATGCACCATGGTTGGAGGGCGGTCACACAATTATCGGGCGCGTGACCAGCGGTCTGGATCAGATTGACCGCTTGAAAAACGGTACGAAGCCAGACAATGGACTGGTTCGAAATCCCGACAAGATGGTGGCTCTGCGCATTGCGGGGGACGTTGAAGATCGACGATTGTTTGCGATTGCAACCAATGCGGCGGCAAACGCTGCAGCAAGTTTAGCCGAGAACAGGGCCGCCGCGGCCGTTATTGCTGCGCAAGAAGCCGAAGCGGCTTCCCGGTATGCTGATGAAACCCGGCTGACCGCAGAACTGGCCGATGACGAAGTCGCGGTAAAGACCGCAGCAGAGGAAGAAGCCCTTTTCGCGGTTCAGGATACTCAGACCACCCTGAGCAGGGCAGAGGCCGCACTTGGCCTTACGCGTAATCGGCTGTTGCGCGCACGGGCCAGACTTCTCGCGGCTGAAACTCAATTGGCGGATCTGTCAAACAGCGCGGTGCTGACTGCCGCCGAACAGGCAGAAGCAGAAGCAACTCTGGAGGCCGCACGAGCCGTTGCGGAAGCAGCGGAAAACGCTGTCTTGGCAGCAACACAGGTGTCGGATGCTGCGACCAGTCAGTCTGAACAGGCTTCTGCTGCTTTGGAAGAGGCAAGGGCATCCGTCGCCTCTGCGCGGCAAGTCCTGGATAACATTAAGCTCGAAGAGGCTCAGCAGGCCTTTCAAACCGCAAGCACAGAACGCGCCGTAAGTGCTGTGAGATTGCAGCAAGCTGAGACAAAGGTGGCGCAAGACGCGCAAATCGTTGCTGATTCTGGGCGCAGATTCGCGACAGCACAGGATGCATTGCAAGCAGATCTTTCCGATGCCAGCGCCGTCAAGGGCCCGGCTGAACAGGCAACTGCGGTGGCCGGTGATGCCAAGCGTGCGCTGGCCGATGCTGAACAGCAATTGGCCTTGGCTCAATCGGCTCTGGCCGAGGCAATTGCAGCCAAGAACCAGGCCGTTGACGAACAAAATGAGGCCGACAATCAGGTTCTGAGCGCACGGGCAGATGTCACAGCTGCTCTGGAGGCTAAGCAGGTGGCAACTCAGGCAGAAGCTGACGCCTCACAACGCGCAGCCATCGCTGCAGAGACGCTTTTATCTGCCCAGGAAACTGCCCGTAACGCACAAGAGCGGTTTGATGCGGCTACGGCTCGGTTTGAAGCTGCAGTGAGCAGAGTTGAAGAGAAAGAGCAGCAGTTTGAGGCGGCGCAAGCGACACTTGGGCAATCGGAAGCGGGCCTGAGCATCAGCGAAGACCGGGTATCAGATGCACTTGCAGCTGAAGACGCTGCCGCCAGAACATTGTCTGATGCTGAGAACAGTCTGGATGCTGCAAAGGCGCAATTGATCAGCGCCTCAGATGAACTGGTTGCGTCCACATCGATCGAAAACATCATCAGAATTCAAGTCGAATCCAAGCAGGGATCTTTGGCAGCAGCACAAAGAACTGCCGATGCGGCGCAGCAAGCACTTGAAGAAATCCGTTCTCAGCTGTCTGAAAAAGATCGCCAGGCTGCAGATGCTGCCCAACTGGTTACGGCAGCGGAAAGTGCCGTTGCGGATGCCGAGATCAATTTGACTAATGCGCAAGAAGCTTCCTCGGCAGCGACCAGCGAACGGGAAGCCGCCGTGAATGGCAGCCAGGCGGCTCGTGAGGCAACAGGTCAGGCTGAGGCTGTTTTGGCTGACGCTGAACAGTTGGTGGCAACCACTTCGACTGCCGAACAGGCAGCTATCCTCAGAAGCAGTCGCGATGCTGAAGAGTTGGCACTGATAAAGCAGAATGCCGAACAGGCTCAGTCTGTTTATGAAGCTGCCCTTGCTGCAGTTGAGGCCAATCAGGTCGCGATTCAACAAAATACGGAGCGGGTTGAAACTGCCAACGCAGATCTCACCATCGCCGAAGTAGCGCTTGACGCGACACGCGAAGTTGCGCGGCAGGCTGAGGCAGAGAATGTAGCGGCTCAGGAAACGGTCCGGCAGTTTGAGGCTCAACGTGTTGCATTGCAGGCGAGATTGACACAAGCCTCTGACGCATTCGCGTCAGCGTCGGCTACAAAAGGTGAGATACAGCTTCAACTTGAAACAGCAATGGCAGCTTCTGATGAAGCGCGCGCAATTGTCGAACAGACCAGCGCAGCAATGAATGCAGCGATTGCTGCGAGTGAGGCAGCTAACGAGGTTGTGGCTGCGGCTGAAGGAACTTTGAGCTCCGCCCGGACCAACTTTGACTCTGCTGTATTGAACCCAGCCAACAATGAAGACCTGCTGGCGCCTTACATCGCAGCGGTCGAATTCGCGACGGGTGCTCTTGAAGCCGCACAGAAAGCTGCAGAAACTGCTCAGCAGAGCGCCTCTGATGCAATCAGTGCCAATGATCAGGCTGTTGCCAGGTTGGGGGCGACACAAAGTGCTGTGGAAGCAGCTACGGCTGATATGGAAGCTGCAGACGATCGGTTGGAAGAGGCATCTGCTGCCCAAAGGACCGAAGAGCTTGCCGTTGCTCAAATCGAGTCTGAGTTATCCAATGCAGCGAACACGGCAGAAACAACGCAAGCAGCACTTGTGGGCGCGACAACTCAAGTATCGTCTGATGAGGCTGCCTTGTCTGCAGCACGCACCGAGGTCAATGGGTCCAAGGGAGCACTGGATGCCAGTGATGCCGCTCTCATTGCCGGTAACGAAACTTTGATTAATGCATCGTCCAGAGCCGAGACCGCCATTTTGCGGGTCGCGGAAGCGGAAGGAACATTGAAGGCTGCGCGCGATGGAGAGACCGCCGCTACTGCTGCCAAGGAAGAGGCACTGCAGGCAGAACAAGCAGCGAGACTAGGTTTTGAGGTAGCAAATGATGGTTTGCGGGAAGCTCTGGCCCAGGCATCTACTGCGACATCCAATGAAACGCTGGCGTCTGAAGCGCTGGATAAAGCCACACTGTTGCTTGAAGAGGCTGAGAATGATCTGCAAAGCGCCAAAGCCAACCTGGAAGCCTCGCTTGCTGATCCCAACCAGATCAGGAGCGCTTCCATTGACGTTGCTTCGAGTTCGGACAATGCCAATACTGTAGTGACTGGTTTGCAATCGGAACTGGAGGCTTTGCAGTTGGATCTGGCAGATGCCGGTGTTACCAGAGATACGGCGGAGAAATTGCGCAATGCAGCCATTGCCAATGAGGCTGCAAAGCAAGAATCTCTTTCAACTGCGATCGAACTGTCCGAGCAGGCAAAAGCTGCGGAGGCGGAAGCGCTGCAGCAACGCGACGCGGATAGGGAGCAGGTTTCTGGTTTCACCACCGAATTGCAAACTGCAGAATCAGAGTTAAGCCGCGCCAATTCCCAGTTCCTCAATGTTGAAGAAGCACTTGCTCAGCAAACCGATAGGTTGGATGCCGCAAGACTTGCAGTGGAACGCTCAGAAACTGACCTGCTGTTGACCACCCAACAGGCAGAGAATGCTATCACCGCTTTAGAAGAAGCAGGAGAAGCTGTAGTTGAAGCGCAACAGGCGCTCGATTTGGCGGTTTCTATAGCTGAAACAGCTGCTGGAACTGTAACAGAAGCGCTGTCTTTGGAAGACGCAGTTCTGCAGCAGGTTGCGGGGGCTACTCAAATTGTCGTTGATGCGAATGATGAATTGGGTTTGGCAGAAGGCAGCCTGACCCAAGCGCTTGCCGAAACCGACGAAAAGGACCGCGCGGCCGCATCTGCAGCTGAAGTTGCTGAGAATGCAAATGTTTCTCTGGAGCGGGCAGAAGCAGCTTTGAGCGCTTCAGAAACCGCACTGGCAGAAATGCAGCAGGCGGACACAGAAGCTGATAATCGCAAGGAGCAGGCCGAAGCAATAGCCGTGGCGACACAGGAAGCTCATGATCTGGCCTCATCAAATCTGGCTGCAGCGTTGCAGGCCGAAGTACTGGCTCTTGCGAACGCAAATGAAGAGGCCGCTAATGCAAAAACTGCACTGGCCGCCAAACAGGCTGCGCAATTGGCCTTGAATTCTGCAATTCAGGATGTGGAGTTGCGCCAACAGCGTTCTGTCGCCTCATCGCAGAGCAATCAAAATGCAAGTCAGGCTGCAGACCGGGCTGTTGCCGAGTTGGCCGTCTCGCAACAGGATGTCGCGGATTTGGAAGCTCTTGCGGCAACTGATGAGGTAACTTTACAAAATGCCACACAAGCCCTTGCTGCTGCCCAGGAACGTTTGGTAATAGCGCAGCTTGATAAGCGGGATGCCTTGAGTGTACAGACTGTCGCCAGATCGGAAGCATCGGCGGCAGAACTTGCTCATGAAAACGCGTTGGTAACTCTCAGCGCTGCAAATCTTGCCAGTTCGCGCGCTGCCAATGATTCATCGGAAAAGCGCGCAAAAGCCAATGCTGCAGCGGCAGCCTCTGCCGCTGACATACCACTCTTTCAACGATAAATTTAACCAAGGAAAGCCTTCATGACTGACATCAACGACCCTGCGAACACAATCATCTTGGACACAACCAAGGGCGAAGTAATTATTGAGATGCGCCCTGACCTTGCGCCAAACCACTGCGCGCGCATCAAGGAACTCGTGAATGACGGGTTCTATGATGGGACGCCATTCCACAGGGTCATCGACAACTTCATGGCTCAGGGTGGCGATCCTACAGGCACTGGAACAGGTGGCTCGGGCAAACATCTCGATGCTGAATTCAACGAAGAGACTCATGTGCGTGGCGTCTGCTCAATGGCGCGTGCCCAGAATCCCAATTCAGCTGACAGCCAGTTCTTCATCTGTTTCGCTGATGCGACATTCCTGGATGGACAATACACAGCTTGGGGCAAGGTTATCTCGGGCATGGACAATGTGGATTCGTTTGCACGCGGCGAGCCTGTCCGCAATCCAGACCAAATCACCACTGCCAAAATGGCTGATGCGGCCTAACAAACCCAAACGAACTGATTTTGATCACGGCCCGCGCATTGCAAATGCGCGGGCTTTCTGTCGGGATAGACCATGCGTGTAGATGAATTTGATTTTGAACTACCACAGGATTGCATAGCCTTACGGCCTGCAAATCCTCGCGATTCTGCACGTTTGTTGGTTATCAGGCCGGACGAACCACTGATCGATGATCGAGTGTCCAGTCTTGCCTCATGCCTGAAGTCCGGCGACGTACTGGTTTTGAATGACACAAAGGTCATACCTGCTCAACTTGAAGGTTTGCGCCTTCCACGCTCGCCTGAATTTCCGCCAGCAAAAATCTCCGCAACTTTGCATATGCGTGTGAGTGGCAGCGTTTGGGATGCCTTTATCCGACCGGCGAAAAAGATTCAGGTCGGTGATCGATTGGTGTTCGAAAAAGAGGGTGTGTCACTGCACGCAGAGGTCACCAAGAAGGGCGACGCGGGGGAGGTTCAACTTTTGTTCCCGTTGAACGCCGCAGAGCTGGATGCCGCCTTGTTCACTGTCGGGCACATTCCCTTACCGCCTTACATCGCTTCCAAACGGGCCGAAGACAATCATGACAAGGCAGACTACCAAACAATCTATGCCCGCGAGGACGGCGCTGTTGCAGCCCCCACCGCTGGTCTTCACTTTACAGATGAACTGTTTGCCAGCCTGTCAGCCAAGGAAATCACCACACAATTCGTCACTCTGCATGTAGGGGCCGGAACGTTTTTGCCCGTAAAGGCAGACGACACCACCGACCATAAAATGCACTTTGAAACGGGCACGGTGTCGCAAGAGGTCGCGGATACCCTGAATAGGGCTCGCGGCAATGGTGGCCGTATCGTATCTGTAGGAACAACCAGCCTGCGGTTGCTCGAAAGCGCTGCCAGTGAGGACGGGACCCTGTCTGCATTCCACGGAGCGACTGATATTTTCATTACGCCTGGCTACAAATTCAGGATCGTTGACATTCTGATGACAAATTTTCATCTGCCACGGTCAACTCTGATGATGCTGGTGTCTGCGTTTTCAGGTCTTGAGACCATGCGCGCTGCCTATCGCCATGCGATTGCAACCGGCTATCGCTTTTATTCCTATGGCGATGCGTCGCTTTTGTTCAGACGGGACCAGACATGATGGCTGATAAGACCGTAACGAATTTCAGTTTTGAGCTGCACAACACCAACGGCATGGCCAGACGCGGGACGGTGCGTACACCGCGAGGCGACATTCGCACGCCGGCCTTCATGCCCGTTGGAACGGCAGCGACCGTAAAGACCATGTACCCACAGCAGGTGAGGGACCTTGGCGCTGATATTGTGCTTGGCAATACATATCACTTGATGCTGCGCCCCGGTGCCGAGCGCATTGCGCGGTTGGGCGGATTGCATGAGTTCATGCGGTGGCCGTATCCAATTTTGACCGATTCCGGCGGTTTTCAGGTCATGTCTTTGGCCAATTTGCGCAAGATGAGCGAACAGGGGGTGACTTTTCAGTCCCATATTGATGGTTCAAAACATGAATTATCCCCAGAACGGTCGATTGAAATCCAGGGGCTGCTGGGCTCAGATATCCAAATGCAACTGGATGAATGCGTTGCGCTTCCCTCAACTGAGCAAGACATTGAGCGGGCTATGGAATTGTCTCTGCGCTGGGCAGAGCGCAGCAACACCGCATTCGGCGATCAACCGGGAAAAGCCATGTTTGGCATTGTTCAGGGGGGCGACATACCGCATTTGCGTGAGCGTTCTGCCAAAGCGCTGACGGCCATGGACCTGAAGGGCTATTCGATCGGGGGACTTGCCGTCGGTGAACCGCAGGAAGTCATGCTTGAAATGCTGTCTGTAACTTGTCCGCTTTTGCCCGATACCAAGCCACGTTATTTGATGGGTGTCGGCACGCCGGATGATTTGCTGCAGTCGGTCGGTCGGGGCGTTGATATGTTCGATTGTGTTATGCCGACCCGCGCCGGGCGTCATGGTTTAGCCTATACCCGCCGTGGTAAGGTCAATCTGAAAAATGCCCGTCATGCTGATGACCCCAGGCCATTGGATGAAGAGAGTTCCTGCCCGGCAACGCGTGATTACAGCCGCGCCTATCTTCATCATCTCATCAAATGCAATGAAGCGTTGGGCGCCATGCTGCTAAGCTGGAACAATCTGCATTATTATCAAAGTCTGATGCAGGGCATGCGCGATTCTATTGAACAAAATGGGTTCGCAGATTTTACGGAAGTAACAAAACATGCATGGGATGCAGGGGATCTCGCACCGATATCGTAATTCAGCCTGTCAGATTTAGCCGCGGCCGATGCGGGCAAAGGCCCCAGCTTTCTTTCGCGCTTTTGGCGGGATGGGAGCTTCTTTCTTCGACGCTTTTTCGTCCTTCTTCTTTTCCAGCACAGGACGCTCCGCTTCTGCGGTTTCGACGACTTTGATCTCTTCAGAGTGTTTCAACGCTGCGTTGCGTCGCTTTTCGTCATGGTAGGCACGGGCACGGCTAAGGCTCTCAGCCTTGTGCTGGTGCATCTCAAGTTTGTCTTCAACGCCTTCAATCACATAGCGATCATTTTCAAGAATCAAATCGCGTTCGTCACTTGCGACCCATTGCAGACGCTTGATTAGACTGTCGGGTGAGAGTGGTTTCAGCAAAAACCCGTTTGCGCCCAGACGATAGGCCAACTCCACGATGCTTTTGGTGCCATATGCACTGACAACAATTACCGGCAGAAAACAAAGAGGATCCATCTGCTTAAGGCGCAACGTACGCAACAGTTTCGCGCCACTGGTGGCCTCCATCCGCCAATCCAGCAACAACACGTTTGGCGGTTCGTTGAGCATGGCATTCATAGCGCGCTCAGGGTCACCATAAACCCGAGCACGTTTCGTTCTCAACGTGCTGAATATGGACCTGTAAATGCCCTGCATGGCTTTGGAATCATCGATCGCCACAAGGTCAATTTCCTCAAGGGGCAACCCGTAAGCGGTATGAAGTGGCATAGTTTCCCATACTTTCTAACGTGAAAGGGAAGATAAGCCGATATTTTACAGATGAATCGTTTAAGCACTCGTAAAGATAGCAAGCCTGTTCCGCCGCATCATATTTTTTGGGTTTGGCCCAAGGGAATCAATTTGCCCGGCTTTGGTAATGATTCTTGGTCAATGTCTTAAAACTGACAAAAACTTTTCCCCGACATCCACAGATTTGCCCGTAAGAAAACCGGGAATCGGATCTGAGCAGCCCCACTTGAGTGGTCCATGTTGAAAGTTAGTGCATGATTGGCCTTTGGTCCATCGTTACGATGGCCTCTGGCGCAGGTGGGCGGTAACCCAATGCACTGTGTGGTCGTTTGGTGTTGT
>Ga0163215_100699_pt1 | contig 41980 bp, 38 predicted proteins | sample SynspAceP_FD_185934 | JGI IMG/M metagenome (GOLD analysis project Ga0163215, IMG submission 185934) | Saline lake microbial communities from Ace Lake in Antarctica - Synechococcus sp. Ace-P (Hybrid Assembly) | ecosystem: Environmental > Aquatic > Non-marine Saline and Alkaline > Saline | place...
GGGCGGCCACATCGCGGGCGGGGATAATCTTGTGAAACCGCGGCCCTTCGGCCAATGTCTCGCCCACCTTCATACGGGGGTTAAGCGAGGCAAAAGGGTCTTGGTGGATCATCTACACCTGCGTCGTAAGCTTGTCGACATTGCCGCCCTTTGAGCGGGCGACCGGCTTGCCGTTGAGCGTCACCTGCCCGTCACTGGGCGCGTAAATGCCCGAGACGACCCGGCCCAGCGTGGATTTCCCGCAGCCACTTTCGCCCACGATGCCCAAAACCTCGCCCTGCGCCACCTCCAGCGACACATCCGACAGCGCGTGCACCGTCACCGGCTTACCACCACCCGTGATCTTGCCGACCAGCCGCTCGGCCAGTCCCGGCATCCGCGTAAATCGTTTGGAGACGTTTTCAATTTTCAGGATGGGATCGGTCATGGGTGCTCCAGCGGGTGATGGCAAAGAACGGTCTGCCCCTCCACGGTCACCTCGGGCGGAACCGTGGCGCAGATATCGGAGGCGCGTGGGCAGCGCGGACGGAACGGGCAGCCCTGCGGCAGGCGTGACAACTGCGGCGTTGATCCGGGGATCTGCGGCAACCGGGTGCCGGGCGCATGCAGCGCCGGTATCGATTCAAGCAGCCCTTTGGTATAGGGATGGCGTGGCTGGCCTATGACCTGCTCTGCGGTGCCGCGCTCCACGATTTTGCCCGCATACATCACGCAGATGTCGTCCGCGAGGCTCGAGACAACGGCCAGATCATGAGTAATCCAGACAATCGCAGCCCCCGTCCGGTCGGCCAGATCGCGCACCTCTGCCAGAATTTGTCCCTGGATAGAAACGTCGAGCGCCGTTGTCGCCTCGTCCGCGATGATCACAGACGGGTTGTGCAGCAGGGCCATCGCAATCGCGACCCTCTGGCGCATCCCTCCTGACAACTGGTGCGGATAGGCGTTGAGCCGCTCGGCGGGGGACGGGATGCCAACCGTATCAAGCGCCTTGCGCGATTCCTCCCATGCGTCGCGCTTGGACATCCTGCGGTGAACACGCACGGCCATCGCCATCTGGTCGCCCACGCGCAGCACGGGGTTGAGCGTCATCATCGGGTCCTGAAACACCATGGCAACCCGGTTGCCCCGCATCTTGCGCATGTCCTCATCAGACAGCGTGCGCAGATCGGAACCGTCCACCAGTATCCGCCCCGCAGACACCTCGCCCGGTGCGTCGATCAGGCCCATGATGGAAAAACCGGTCACGCTTTTGCCCGACCCGCTTTCGCCCACCAGTCCGAGGATGCGGCCCTTCTGCACGCTGAAGCTGACATCGTTCACCGCCGTTACAGGCGCGCCACGGGTGGCGAAACGGGTTGTCAGGCCCTGAACATCAAGTGCGGCGGTCATCGGCTGTTCCTTGGATCGATTACGGTGCGGACCTGATCGCCCACCAGATTTATCGCAACGACTGTGATCATCAGGAATATGCCCGGATAGATCGACAGCCAGGACCGTCCCGCGTGAATGTACTTGAACCCGTTGGAAATCAGCGAGCCAAGCGACGGCTCGGTCAGCGGCAGCCCCACACCCAGAAACGACAGCGTCGCTTCCAGTGAAATCGCGCTGGCCACCTGTACCGTGGCCACCACGATCAGCGGCGGCAGGACGTTGGGCAGCAGATGTTTGAACATTACCCGCCATGTGGGTAGCGGGGTCGAACGCGCCGCCTCGATATAGTCCTTGCGCCGTTCGACAGAGGCTGCGCCATGGGTGGTGCGCGCAAAGTAGGCATATTGTGCCACAACCAGTGCAAAGACGATCTGCGGTATCCCCTGCCCCAGCATCGCGACCATCACCAGCGCCAGCAAGATGGCGGGCATCGAAAGTTGCAGGTCCACAATCCGCATCAACAGCGCTTCGATCCGGCCCCCGAAATACGCCGCCGTCAGCCCCACGGTAATCCCTACCGCCAACGCCAGCACACCCGCCGAAATCCCGATCATGAAGCTGGTGCGCAACCCGTACAGGATGGCAGACAACATATCACGGCCCGCGTTGTCGGTGCCCAGCAGATGGGTGTATCCCCCCGACCCTTCGCTGCCCGGCGGCAGAAAGGCATCAAGCCAGTCAAGTGCGGCCAGATCATAGGGATCTTGCGGCACAAGGAACGGCGCAAAGAACGAGCCGATCAGCAACGCCACAATCACGACCAGCGCCGCAATCGCAACCCACGACTGGCGGTAATCGGACCAGAAGTTGCGCAGGCGCATGGCGCGGGTTTCGATGGGGGGTGCGGCAGGCACTGCGGCCGTATTTCCACGCGGTGTCAGGGTATCCTCCATCACGAGCCTCCTTTCAGACGCACACGCGGATCAAGGCGCGCATAAATCAGATCGACAATCAGATTGATCAGCACAAACAGGATCACCACCATCACGAGGTAGGACACCATCACCGGCCGGTCGAGTTGCAGAATACTGTCGATGATCAGCTTGCCGACTCCCGGCCAGTTGAACACCGTCTCGGTCACCACCGCAAACGCGAGTGTCGAGCCGAGCTCGAGCCCGAAGACGGTGATGACCGGAATGGAGATATTGCGCAGGATGTGACGACCGACGATCTGCCGGTCAGGCAGCCCTTGGGCGCGGGCAAAGCGGACATATTCCGCACCCATCGCCTCGACCATACCCGCACGGGTCAGCCGGATCAGCAGGCCCATCTTGAACAGCGACAGATTGATGGCGGGCATGATCACATGGCTCCAGCCGTTGGCGGTAGCCAACGAGGTCTTGAACCATAAGAACTCCACCACCTCGCCGCGCCCGCCCGAAGGCAGCCACCCCAGTTCAACCGCGAAGGCCATAATCAACAGCATCCCGATCCAGAATGTGGGCACCGAAAAGCCTAGTACCGACAGCGCCATGATCAGCTTTGCCCCCATACTGTCCGGGCGGTATCCGGCATAAAGCCCTGCTGGGATGCCAATCACGGCGGCGATGGTGACCGACACCAGAACCAGCTCCAGCGTGGCGGGCAGCCGCGAGAACACCAACGATGTGACGGAGATGTTGTAGACCATCGAACGCCCCAGATCGACCTGGAAAACATTGCCGACAAAGGTGAAATACTGCCGCCACAGCGGCTGGTCCAATCCGTACTGGCGGATCAGGTTCTCACGGATCTCGGCGGTGGCGCCGGGATCAATCATCACGTCAATCGGGTTGCCGATGGCATAGACCCCGACAAACACGATCACCGACATGGCAAAAATAACGACCATCGCCTGCGCAAGCCGACCGACAAGATACCCGAACATCTCAACCTCGCGTTTCGCCCCGGACTGCGCGGGGGCATGGCTGGATCAGCCTATTGGTAGAAAAGGATGCGGCGCGCAAATTCGTGCTTGCGCGCCGCGGGGTTGAAAGCAGGCCGGTTTACTCCGGCGTGATCGCGTAGGCGCGGGTTTCCTGATCGACACGCGGCGTCATATCAAGCGTATCCACCTTGGCCGCCCATACGGTCTGCAAGATCACCGTGGGGATCAACGCGCGGTCTTCCATCGCAATCAACGACGCCTGCTCGTAGAGCTTCTTGCGCGCTTCGGGGTCCAGCGTCTGGCTTCCCTCACCGAACACCCGGTCAAACTCAGCGTTGGAATAGCCCGAGCGGTTGAAGTTGCCAAAGCCCTTCTCGGGATCCTTGGTATGTACCAGTGCGCCGTAGGTATAGGCTGCCTCGCCCGTCAGGGTGCCCCATGCGGACATTGTCATGGTGTATTCCTCGCGTGCGGCCGCAGGGAAATAGACCGTCCCGTTAAGCGCCTGCGCATTCACCTTCAGCCCCAGACGCGACCACATCTGCGCCAGTGCTTCGCACACCACGGCATCGCCGGGCACACGGTTGTTGGTGCAGGTGAAATCAATCTCGAACCCGTCGGGATAGCCCGCCTCGGCCAGCAGAGCCTTGGCCTGCTCAATGTCATAGGAAGGTGTAGCGATCTCGCTGGAGTAACCAAAGAAGCCTTCGGGCATCAGCTGGTTTGCCGGTTTGCCCAAGCCTTCCAGCACGACATTCACCAGAACCTCACGGTTGATCGCCAGGTCCAGTGCCTTGCGCACGCGCAGATCCTGAAGCGGATTGCCTTCAACCTCGACGCCGTTCACCTTGATCGGCTGCGGCTCCTCATCCTTAACGGACGGCGCAATGTTCAAAATATAGATCGAATCCGCCACAAAGGTCTCGAGGCTGCTGTCGTTCTGCATCGACAGGTAATCGGTCGCAGGCACATAGTTGATCAGGTCGACCTGACCGGATTTGAGCGCTGCAACACGCGCGGCATCATCCGCGATCTCGCGGCGGGTCACGTTCTCCCATGCAGGTGCGCCGCCCCAGTAGCCCTGGTTCCGCTTCAGGACCAGATCGCCCTTTGGCTCCCAGCTGACGAAGGTATAAGGGCCGGTGCCGATGGCCTTTTCGCCCGAGTTGAACTCCTCGTTGCGCGCTTCCATCCCGGTCTCGGAGGGCACGACAAACAAGCGGGTAAAGTCGTTGGGCAAAGACGGCGCCATGCCCTTCGTCTTGATCCGCAACGTCTGCGCATCGACGACTTCGACGCTGTCGACATATTTGGTGTAAAGCGTCATCGGCATCGGGCCGGTCACTTCCGGAATACGCTCGATCGAGAACTTCACATCCTCGGCATCAAAATCGCTGCCGTCGTGGAATTTAACGCCTTCGCGCATTTTGAATTCCCATGTCGTATCGTCAATCGCTTCCCAGCTGACTGCCAGACCCGGCATCAACTGAAGCTTGTCATCCACATCAACCAGCGTGTCGAAGACATGGCGCAATGCCTCGGCCTGACTGCCCAGCGTGGACCAGTGCGGATCAATCGAATCCGGCCCCGCGCGCAGACCGATGGTCAGATCCTGCGCCATGGCGAACGGGGCAGCCGCCAGCAGTGCAAGCGTGGCAATGCCGGACCTCAGAGTGGTTTTAAGCATGATATTCTCCATTTGTTATGGTGCTCTGTAACACTACGCGCCGATTAAAATTAACGTCAAGAAAATAAGCAGAAAACGCGCAAATAAATTTGCAAAAGGCGTCGATTTGCGCAACAATGGTGCGAGTACATAGATTATAAAAACGTTCCGCTATTTATCGTTACAGTAGATTGATACATTATGATTGAACCAGAAACAGACGAAATGGATCCCGCGCTGGCCCGCATTGCCGCCGCAATTGACGAAACCTCATCGGTGCCTGTGTCAGTACAGCTGCGCGGAGCGCTGGAGTATGGCATCGCGACCGGCGACATCGCCCCGAACACCAAATTGCCGTCAGTGCGCCGGCTCGCGGCCTGCGTGAAGGTCTCGCCCGTTACCGTCAGCAGCGTCTACGCCGCCTTGCAGGAGCGCGGCCATGTTGAAGGGCGCGTGGGCTCGGGCACATTTGTGGCGGACCGCGCCCCCCCGCCTGCCCAGCACTCCCAGCGCCTTGCCGGGTTCGAGCGGCAAATCGCGGAACTGATACAGGCCGGGCGTGCATTGGGCCTGTCGCGGCAGGATATTGCATTCCGCATCACCGTGGCGCCGCCTGCGGACATCGTGCCGCTGCGGGTGCTGGTGCTTGGTACTTTTCTGGGGGCCACTCAGGCCTATGCCGATGATCTGCGGCCCTACCTCTGCGATACCGACAGCGTCAGTGCAGTCAGCATCACCGACATCGACAGCGCGCCAGAGGCCGATCTGGTTGTCTGCCCCCACACGCTCACGTCCGAGGCCGCACGCCTTTTCCCGGACCTGCCTGTTTTCGGCATGACGCTGATTCCCAACGAACAGACGCGCATCGCACTCGCCGGGATCGAGCCCGAAGCGCGGGTGGGTGCCGTCTCCTACTTCGATGATTTCCTGCCCACCCTCAAAAGCGGCATCGACAGATTCGCCCCGCATCTGGGGCGCGTGACCGCTGTGCCACGCAGCTTTGACGGGCTGTCGGACCTTGTCGCGCAGGTTGATGTGCTGATCTACGCCACGGGTGCCGAATATCTGCGCGCGATGCTGCGCCCCGACCAGATTGCCATCGAATACCGCCACACTCCAGACAGCCACGCCTTGCGGTCCAAGCTTTTGCCCGCAATCGACAGCGTCAGAACCACCACCCGCGTAAAGGACACCCCGCATGAAAATAACGAATAGCAACTGGTTCGAGATCGAGGACTACCTCAAAACCGATGATCGCTGTATTCTGCCGCTGGGCAGCACCGAACAGCACGCGCACCTGAGCCTGTCGGTGGATACAATCCTGTCGGGCAAGATCGCAGCCGATGCAGCCGCGCCGTTGGGCATCCCTGTTTTTCCTGCCGTGCCTTACGGGCTTACCCCGTATTTCATGGCGTTTCCCGGTACAGTGTCGCTGCGTCTGCGGACTTATGCCGCGCTGGTGCGCGATATACTCGACAGCCTCTATGACACCGGCTTTCGCCGCATCCTCATCGTGAACGGCCATGGCGGCAACAGCCCTGTGCAGCCGGTGTGCGCCGAATGGATGCAGGACCGCGACGGCGCGCGCTGCCGCTTTCACGACTGGTGGCGCGCACCGCAGACATGGGCCGCCGTGCAGGAACTCGACCCGATCGCTTCGCACGCATCATGGATGGAGAATTTTCCGTGGACCCGTCTGGAGGGTCGCCCCGTCCCCCCCGAGCAAAAACCATTTGTCGATTTTGACCGTCTGCGGGACCGCAACGCGGCAGGCGTGCGCGAGCTGATCGGCGATGGCAATTATGGCGGCCACTACCAGAAGCCCGACGCCGACATGCACCGCATCTGGGGAATCGCCGTGGAGGAGACACGCGCACAATTGACCGGGGACTGGGCATGAGCGATGACACGATCCTGATCTGGGGCGCCGGCGCCATCGGTGGCATCTTGGGCGCATATTTCGCGCGCGCGGGCCACCCTGTGCATATGGTCGATATCGTCGAGGCCCATGTGACCGCCATGCGGACGACCGGCCTGCGGATCGAAGGGCCGGTCGAGGAGTTTACGCAAATTTTGCCCGCCGACACGCCTGCAACGCTCACAGGCAAATTCCGCCGCGTGATCCTTGCGGTCAAGGCGCACCATACGCCCGACGCACTTGCCGCCTTGCTGCCCCATCTGGCCGAGGATGGTTATGTCGTCTCGGCGCAAAACGGTCTGAACGAGCGTGTGATTGCGGATGCAATCGGACCTGAACGCACGCTGGGTTGCTTTGTGAATTTCGGTGCCGACTGGCTGGAGCCGGGGCGCATCCTCTACGGCAACCGCGCTGCGGTGGCTTTGGGGGAGCTGGACGGCACCGACACCGACCGCTTGCGCGAGATGCACGCGCTGTTCAGCATTGTGGAGCCTGACGCGGTGAAAACCGACAACATCTGGGGCTATCTGTGGGGCAAATGCGGCTATGGCGCGTTGTTGTTTGCCACAGCCCTCACACCCGCGTCGATGTCGGATGCGATGGCCCCTGCCGCGACCCGCTGCGTCTATGCAAAGCTGGGGTCCGAAGTGATGCAACTGGCAGCAGCAGAAGGCGTCGCCCCCTTGGGCTTTAACGGCTTTGATCCAAAGGCGTTTCTGGAGCAAGATACGGCGGGAATTGACGCAGCCATTGACGCGATGGTCGCCCACAACCGCAAAACCGCCAAGACCCACTCTGGTATCTACCGCGATCTAGCCGTGCGTAAACGCAAGACCGAGGTCGACGCGCAGATCGGTGTGCTGGTCAAGATCGGGCGCGCGCGTGGCATCCCCACACCGGCGCTGGCGATGCTGTGCGACCTGATTCACGACATCGAGGACGGCAAGCGCGCGCAATCTACCGACCTGCTGGAGCAGATGGTGCCCCTATGCAACTGAGCCTCGGGGGACAGACTTTTGTCGTTACAGGTGCCGCGCAAGGCATCGGAGCGGCCATCGTGCGCGGCCTTGTGGACGCAGGTGCGGCGGTGGCTGCCTTTGACATCGACGCAGCGGGCATGGAGGCGCTGGTCGCCCTGCCCCGCGTGACCTGCCATGCGGGTGATCTGGGGAGTCAGACAAGCGCTCACGCGCTATGCGCGCAAGCGGTTGACCATCACGGCAAGATCGACGGGCTTGTGACTGCGGCAGGCGGCGTGCGCGGACAGGTGGGCCGCCCACTGGACGAAGTGACCCCGGATGACTGGCACGCCATTTTCGCCGCTAATGTGGATGCGGCGATGTGGTGCGCACAGGCGCTGGCCCCGCAGATGAAGCTGCGCGGGCACGGGCGGATCGTCACCATATCCTCGGGTGCGGGACTGAAGGCCAGCCTCACCGGAATACAGGCCTACGCCTCGGCCAAACACGCGCTGATCGGTCTGACCAAACAGCTGGCGCTGGAACTCGGGCCACACGGGATCACAGTCAACTCGGTCGCCCCCGGCTTCGTTTTGTCCAACCCCGCCACACAGCGGCAGTGGGAGGCCTTCGGCCCCGCGCGGCAAGAACAAATCATCGGAAATATCCACATGCGCCGCCTTGGCAGCGCCGAAAACATCGCCGATGCCGTTACCTTTCTATGCTCGGACAAAGCGGGCTGGATTACCGGACAAACCCTGCAAGTCGATGGAGGACACGCATGAGCGAGCCACACACATGGGACGAGGCCACATGGCGCAGCAAGGTAGAGGCAATCCGCGCTGGCCGCAGCCTGCTGCCCGCTCAATGGCCGAACGGCGCGCGCTGCGCGGTCGCTCTCTCCTTTGACAGCGACCATGAGACGAACGAACTGCGCGACGGCGGAAATTCTACCGCACGGCTCAGCTGGGGCGAATACGGCGCGCGGCGTGGTGTGCCGCGCATCCGCAAGGTGCTGGACCGGTTCAACGCCAAAGCCAGCTTCTTTGTGCCGGCCGTATCCGCGCTGCTGCACCCAGACGAGCAGCGCAGTCTGGCGGATGAAGGCCACGAGATCGGGCTGCACGGCTGGATCCACGAGCTGAACACCGGTCTGGAGGCAGACATCGAACGTGATCTGATGTTGCGCGCCGCCGACACGCTGGAACAGGTCTGCGGCACGCGCCCTGTGGGCATGCGGACACCGTCCTGGGACTACAGTCCCAACACGCTGACCATAGCGCGCGAGCTGGGCCTGATCTATGACAGCTCGCTGTTTTCGGACGATGACCCCTACGAGATCGTACAAAACGGCGAGGCGACGGGCATGGTCGAACTGCCGGTTGAATGGATCCGCGACGATGCGGTGTATTTCATGATGAACCGGTTTGGCGCTCAACGCCCCTATACGCCGCCCGCCGATGTTCTGGACATCTTCACCCGTGAATTCGAAGGCGCCTATGCCGAAGGCGGGCTGTTCCTGCTGACGATGCATCCACACGTGACCGGCTACCGCAGCCGGATTTTTATCCTCGAAGAGTTGCTGGAACGGATCACGGACAAAGGGGATGTCTGGATCGCCACCCATGCAGAAATTGCGCAGTACTGCGCCTCTCAAGTCGGAATGACCCCGAAAGGACCAAAATGAATACATTTTCACTGGCAGTGCATGGCGGGGCCGGCACCATTCTGAAGGCCAATCTGACACCCGCGCTGGAGGCCGAATATCATGCGGGCCTGCGCGCGGCGCTGGAGGCGGGACATGGTGTGCTTGCATCAGGGGGCAGTGCGATTGACGCGGTGACTGCCGCCGTCTGCGCACTGGAGGACGCGCCGCTGTTCAACGCGGGGCGCGGGGCGGTGTTCACCTCCGAGGGCAAACAGGAAATGGACGCTGCCATCATGGACGGTGCCACCCGCGCCGCTGGTGCTGTGGGCGGTATCTTTGGTCCGCGCAACCCCATCCGCGCCGCCCGCGCGGTGATGGAGCACACGGACCACGTTATGCTGATCGGCCCAAATGCGCTCAATATCGCCCGCGCCGCGGATCTGCCCTTTGCCGAGCCGGACTACTTTTTCACGCAAAGCCGTTGGGACGCGCTGCAATCTACACTGGAGATGCGCGCAAAGGGAGAGGAGGACGATGACCCCGCCCGCCGTCACGGCACAGTAGGCGCTGTTGCCTGCGACACGCACGGCAACGTTGCGGCGGCGACCTCCACAGGCGGGATGACCGCAAAAGCACCTGGCCGGATCGGGGATACGCCGATGATTGGCGCAGGCACTTTCGCCGATAACGCCACCTGCGCCGTCTCGGGCACGGGGCACGGCGAGGTGTTCATCCGCTATACCGCTGCCGCCGAAATCTCCGCGCGGATGCGCCACGCCGGTCAGTCCCTGCACGATGCGGCACACCATGTAGTGATGCACGATCTGGCCGAAAACGACGGCTCGGGTGGATTGATCGCGGTAGATGGCGACGGAAACATCTCGATGCCTTTTAACTGCGATGGCATGTATCGGGGATCTGTAACGCAAGACGGAGAGTTCGAGACTTTTATCTATCGCTGACCCATCGGTCCGCTCTGGCTACTGCCTTGTGATCGGGGGAACGCTCTGGTCGCAAGCACCTGCTTTTTTTTGCTACATTCTTGAAGCCGAAATCACCTATGCCTCTGAAATACATATAAATATATCGAACTTCGCCCCCTCACAGAGACGCAAGCCAGATTCGTATCCAAGGTCGCTCGCCATCTCAAAATCAGGCACCTGGCAGTTCTTGAGGCATTCAAAAAAGTTGTTGATTGGGCTTGATCCAAACGCGTGGGACGTGGCCGTGGTCCTTTCATGTGTTATTCGCGGCAATTCCGGGCACATCAGGAAAGAGCTTTTCGATTTGCCTCTGCCTGACAGTAGCAACCATTTCGCTGCCACCGCCTGCATCTCCACCTCACTCGTGTCGGCCCCGGCAAGTTGAATGCTTATGAGTGTCTGTAGCACATGGAAGATATAAGGTTTTAGCTTTGCCCCAACGATTTCCACTAAAGATGAAAAATGGTCTCAACCACTTGTGATGTCATTATTTCCATGGGGTTATTTGGTAGTGCATGCTGCCATTTGATTGGCAGATCATCAATAAGTTTAAAGGGGGCTGAGGGCACTAGACTTCCAACGTGTATTTGTATTCCCAGCTCTGACAGCCATCCACTCTCCTTCGAACCGACCGCTCTGCATTGCAGCAAAAGCCCACGGCGCATGCTCGTTCTCCAATATCAAAAGCGGCAGATCCGGAACACGCTTTGGTGTATTGGACAACTCCTCAACCACCCGGCTTGGCCATGTCTTGAATTGCATGAGATGTTGCTTGCGTCAGTCTCGGAATTTCGGGCGAAGATCACAATGGTCGTCTCGTGACTTGAAACCAAAGGGCCTTGGCAGCCGCGAATGGAAGCTGTTAAACGCGATGAAAACGTTTTTTCCAAGAAGGATTTTCCGGTGATCCAGCCCACAGCCTCGTTCAAAGACAATCTGAAACTTCTACCTTCAACTGAAGGACTTGCTCGTATTGATATAGTCGATCCGGCAGGTAGCGTTGTCGCTTCCATTGAAAACCAACCAGGCAAGCAGGGGTCACTCGCAGTTTATCGATATCTTGAACAAAACTTCGGGACCGTTAGCACAGAAGCCGCGATCCACGGTCTCGCCGTCTTCGCCGAACATACTGAAGATGCAAAGAACCGACCAGGTGCGCACCCAAATATTGATCGCTTGTTCGAGGTCGCTAATGGCGGTACTCCGTTTAGTATCCGAATACACGAAGCTTAAAAAGCTACAGCGGGACGGTGAACAATCCGTGCCTCACTGAAGAGGGGAATGCGGTTACATCCCTGAGTTGCGTACCAATGTAAGGCGAGTATGTGACGAAGCTGGTATGAACAGCCTCAAACCAAACAATGGTTTGCGGCTGTAACGAAAACGCCTGTTTTCTGGTTCTCCAAACACGTCTTCGTTTACAAAAATATCGAAAAGGCGGTACCAAATGCGGATGGCATTTCAGTCAGTATTTCGTTGGCCACATTGGCGCGCCCGCCTTTCGCGCCAAAGCAGTTCTCTCCCAGCTCTCCGCTATGTCCCTGGGGTCAAAATCCACCAACTTTATGAAATAGGTTACTTCGATAAGCGCCGTAATTTCCTCGGGGACACACGCAGCAGATTGGTGTCCTTCGTCCGCGACCGGACCCTCATTTTTATCCAGTGCCGCTCGCATCGCCTTTGCCAAAGCACATCGCGCACACAAAAAAGGCCCCTGCCCCGATCAAGGGGCAGAGACCTATTTCGTCAGGCTATTCGGCGCTTAGAGGCCTACGTCATCCTCGTTTTCCTCGTCGCCGTCCACTTGGTTGATCTGCGCTTTCAGATGGTCTTCGTCCACCGGCTTCAGGACGGGGATGCCCGCGATATACTGGACATCGTACTGGCCGCAATCACCGTCCTCGGGAGTGGTTTCGTCCTCGACGGTCTGGGTGATCTCGAAGTTGTCCAGACGCACAATTTCGTTGGAGGAGGAGATGTCGGAGATGAAGCGGAATTGAAGATCGCCCTGCACATCGTCCAGCGCGCCACCTGAATAGGTCAGGGTGGAGGCATCCTTGCCGATTTCGTTGCCTGTCTCGGAACCGACCAACGCTGTGCCGTTGTCGTTGACCACAAACTTGTCCAGCGTCAGCCAGTCATTTTCCATCGTGCGCACCTGAAGCGTCAGAGAGTCCGCGAAATAGCCTGTAGCGTCGAAGTTGGCCGCGCAATCGGTTGAGGCGTCAAAGCTGAAGCTGGTGTCGCCGTCGGCCTGCACGGTGGCCGTCTCCAGCTTACCGTCGTTATAGCCGCTTGTACGCAGTGCATCGTCACGCACATCCCATCCATCATCGCGGTCGATCGAATCCGAGTCATCCGGGTCACACACATCGTTGAAATCCTCGGACAGCAGGACTTTTTCGCTGCCGCCTGTGTCCACCACTTCCTCGCTGGAGGTGATCTGCACGTTGTCGACCTTGATGTATTCGTTTCCTGCGCTCAGGTCCGAAACGATGCGGAACTGCGCGCTTTCCTCGGCTTCATCCAGAATACCACCGGAATAGGTCACCGTATTGCCGCTGTTACCAAAGCTCTGGCCGGTTTCCGAGCCGACCAGCGCCGTGCCCGCATCATTGACCTGATAGTTGTCCAGCAGCACCCAGTTGCCACCGTCAATGCTGACTTCGACGCGGAAATTATCCTCGCCCCAACCGGAGTTTTCAAAAACCCGCGTGTCATGGGTGTTCAGGTCCATCGTCAGGGAAACGGGGCCGTCTGTCGCCACTTCTGTAAAGCGCAACTCGCCATCGTTGTAGCCATTGGTAACCAGCTTGTCCCAAGCCGCCGCCCAGTTCGTGTGGCCGTCCACAAGATCAGACTGCGCTGCATAGTGGATGTCGTTGAAATCATCGGAGATGACATTCTGGATCAGCGTTGGTGCGGTGGCACCATCAACTTCTTCGGATGCGGTAACCGATACATTGTCGATCTTGATCCACTCGTCCGAGGCCGTCACATCGGACACAAAGCGGAACTGCACGGTTGCTTCGGCCGTGTCCAGAATGCCGCCTTCGTAGCTGATGTTGCCTGCGGTGTTGCCAAAGGTCTGACCCGTTTCCGACCCGACAATCGCGGTGCCTGCATCGTTGACCCGGAATTCGTCCAGCAGCACCCATTTACCGCCGTCGATTTTGACCTCGACCCGCAGGCTGTCCGCCATCGCACCGGAGTTCTCGAAAAGATGCGTGTTGTGCACGTTGGCATCAAAGCTGAGCGTCGCAGGACCGTCGGTCGCGACGGTCTTCAGCGCCAGCACACCTTCGTTGTGGCTGTTGGTGACCAGCTTGCCCCAGGCCGCTTCCCAGTTGGTGTGGCCTTCGACGATGCCGGACTGTTCCGGCGTATGAATGCTGTTGAAGTCGTCAAACAGCATTTCCTTGCTGACCAGCACCGGGTCGGCCCCCGCCACATCGCCCGCAGTCAAAACCTGACCATTGCCGCCGTCGCTGTCCACTACTGTCACAAAGCTGTTGATATCAAGGTCGGAGATTTTCATGGGGCCATTGTCGGAGAAGAGCGTAAAATTCGCCGCACCTACCTGACCCTCGGTGGAACTGGCCACGGTGCCAAACTGAATACCCACGTCATAGCCATCCGCAACCTGTGCACCATTCGCAAGCGTATCCACACTGTCGACTGCCGCTTGTACACCTGTGACCGGCGAGAAGATCGAGCCGGTGTTTGCTTCGGGGAAGAAGTTCAGACTGTCGAGGGTGCTGTCGTCGGAGAGGTTGAAGAACACTCCGTCCAGATCAACTGGCATTGTCGGATCAGCCGACCGCACATCAACGAACAATGTGCCTGTATCGGTTTCAGAAATTGTGACAATCGTCTGCGGATCGCAGCCGAGTGTGATGGAAATGGAGTTGGATGCGCTCATGGCAAGAAGTCCTGATCGTTAACAAATGATTATGTAAAATGGATATGCACAGTATCGTGGGCCTGTTGAGTTAAATTTTTGACTGGGCCTTATCCGCGACACAATTGCCCTGATCACGGCACATTGGCCTCAATTTCGCCGCATTCAGGTTTCCAAAGTCGAAACAATAAAATCAATTTTTGCGTTTTGTTGATCCATGGTTTTTCTACGCGAATCATACAATTTCGCAGATGGCGCGTTTCCCCCGATGGCCGCGCCGCCCGGTCTCGATGGCGCAATAGCTTTCGAAAAGGCCGCTTTCAAAACAGCCCCCAGACTCTATACTGATTTCAAAACGCGCTGCGTCAAAAACGTGGGGGCATTCGGGAACAGAACATGGCACGCACAACTGCAGCAAAAAAAGCAGTCGAGAACCCACAGTTCAACGTGGTCATCGTTGGGCAACAGGGACGGCTGGCCTATGAGGCGCTGATTTTTGTTGCCTCCTTGCGCGAAATGAGCCCCGACTTCAAAGGCCGCGTGATTGTGGCCGAGCCGCAGGCAGGCCCCTGCTGGAAGAAAGACCCCGCGATCAACAACCAGCCCGTGCGCGACGCGCTGGCCGAATTGGGCGCGGAGATCATCCCCTTCCAGAACAAGTATTTCGGCGACGTCTACCCCTTCGGCAACAAGATCGAGATGTTGCAGGCCCTCCCCGAGGGCGAGCCGTTCGTGTTTTTCGACACCGACACGCTGATCACCGGAGATCTTTCCACTGTACCCTTTGATTTTGACCGCCCTTCCGCCTCGCTGCGCCGCGAAGGCACCTGGCCCGAGCCGCAGCTCTACGGGCCGGGCTACACCGGCTTGTGGAAATCGCTCTATGATAAATTCGGGCTTGATTTTGAAAGCTCGCTGGATCTGAGCCAGCCGGACGAATACTGGCGCCGCTATCTCTATTTCAACGCAGGTTTCTTCTATTACAAATGCCCGCGGGCCTTTGGAGAGCTGTTTCTGGAATATGCCCTCGCTATCCAAGACACCCCGCCGGTCGAACTCTGCGCGCAGACCTTTGACCCGTGGCTGGACCAAATTGCCCTGCCGCTGGTGATCCATGCGTTGGGCGGTGGCCGCGATGCCTTGCCCGAGGGCTATCTGGACGGCGCGGTCAGCTGTCACTATCGCCTGCTGCCTCTGCTCTATGCCCGCGAAAGCGATCATGTGGTGGAGGTGTTGGAGCAGGTGACGACTCCCAACAAGGTCAAGAAAGTCCTCAAGACTTATGACCCCATCAAGCGGATGATTTATCAGGGGCGCGGGTTGAAAGCGCGGGCGCTGTTTGATCGCGAGAATCTGCCGCGCAAGGAACAAGCGCTCCGCAACCAGTTGAAATCAAACGGCTACTGGATGCGCTAGCTGCATTCTGAACCGGCATGGAACAGAGGGCCGCTGCGACAGGCGGCGTATCTATGATCTATGTTGCGCGGTCCGTGCCACGCCTGGTGCCCCTAGGTTCAGTTTTGCTGATACCCGCGCTTTGGCTTCTTGAGCTGCTTTCGGCTTGCGAGTGTCACTATTGTCTTTGATTGTGCCCATCATACAGCTGAAACTCCATTTAATCCAATCCGTCTCAAACACGAACGTTACCAGTAATCTGCGTCCCAAACACAGGCTGACCCGAACATTCATTCCCGCCCCTACCGGTTTTCCACAACAGTTTCCTGCCAGACCCGCGCGCATGCAACGGACGTTCCTGAACCAAACGCCTCCCTTGTCTGCACAGGGGCAATCCCGTAACGCTATGCGCGACATTCATCAGGGAGACAGACATGACACACGGTTTCGATACGCTGCAAATTCACGCAGGTGCACGCCCCGATCCAGCCACAGGCGCCCGCCAGACCCCGATCTACCAAACCACCGGCTATGTCTTCCGCGATGCGGATCACGCGGCGGCGCTGTTCAACCTGCAAGAGGTGGGCTTCATCTACTCCCGCCTGACCAACCCAACCGTAGCCGTCCTGCAAGAGCGGATCGCGACACTGGAAGGCGGCGTGGGGGCTGTGTGTTGCTCGTCCGGTCACGCGGCGCAGATCATGGCGCTGTTCCCGCTGATGAGCCCTGGAAAGAACATCGTGGCCTCCACGCGGCTCTATGGCGGTACGGTCACCCAGTTCAGCCACACGATCAAACGTTTTGGCTGGTCCTGCACCTTTGTTGATTTCGACGATCTGGATGCGGTCAAGGCCGCGATCAATGACGACACACGCGCCATCTTCGGCGAGGCGATCGCCAACCCCGGCGGCTATATCATGGACGTGCGTGCGATCGCCGATATCGCGGACGCAGCGCAGATCCCGCTGATCATCGACAACACCACCGCCACGCCCTACCTCTGCCGCCCGATCGAGCATGGCGCGACGCTGGTGGTGCATTCCACCACCAAATACCTCACCGGCAACGGCACTGTCACCGGCGGCTGTGTGGTAGACAGCGGCAAGTTCGACTGGTCCGCAACCGATAAATTCCCTTCGCTCAGCGCGCCCGAGCCTGCCTACCATGGCCTGAAGTTCCACGAGACCTTCGGCAATCTGGCCTTCACCTTCTTCGGCATCGCCATCGGCCTGCGCGATCTGGGCATGACCATGAACCCGCAAGCCGCCCATTACACCTTGATGGGCACCGAGACCCTGAGCCTGCGCATGGACCGCCACGTGGCCAACGCCGAGAAGATCGCCGCATGGCTCGAGGCGGATGACCGGATTGATTACGTCACCTACGCGGGCCTCGAATCATCACCCTATTTCGAGCGCAGCAAAACCGTCTGCCCGAAAGGGGCCGGAGGCCTTTTCACCTTCGCGGTCAAGGGCGGCTATGACGCCTGCGTGAAACTTGTGAACGCGCTGGAGGTGTTCAGCCATGTCGCCAACCTCGGCGATACCCGCTCGCTGATCATCCACTCCGCCTCCACCACCCACCGCCAGCTGACGGCGGAACAGCAAGAGGCCGCAGGCGCTGGCCCGAGCGTGGTGCGCGTCTCCATCGGGACCGAGGATGCGGACGATCTGATCGCTGATCTGGATCAGGCGCTGGCACAGGCCACAGCCTGAACCCTTGCCCCCGCGCGACAGAATTAGATCCGCGCGGGGGAACCCGCTTGCCTTTGCCGAAATCCGCCTGCGGACCTTTTCTTGCGCGCGTGTGTGCGGTATCCTGTCAACATACGAAGTTGTTGGTTCATCAAACCGTGGTAAAGGCAGCGCATGAAGCCTAATTTTGCTCTTTCCCTGTCCTCTGAGGGCATCAAACTGTTGCACCGCGCCGCGGGCGGCTGGCGTGAGGTCGGTGACGTTCCCGTCTCCTCCGAAGATCTCGCGGGCGAGTTGGCAGTTCTGCGCAAAACTGCCGCAAGCCTCGAACCGGGCGGCGTGCGCAGCAAGCTGATCATTCCAGCCAGCCAGATCAAATATCTGACTATTGATACGATGGGCCTGTCGGACGCCGCGCGCCGCAAATCCGCCGAAGCCGCCCTGCGCGATGCGACGCCCTATGATCTGTCGGAACTGGCCTATGACATCTGTATGGATGGTGCTAAGACGCATGTGGCGGCTGTTGCGCGCGAAACACTGGCCGAGGCCGAGGCCTTTGCCAACGAGCACCGCTTTCACCCGGTAAGTTTTGTCGCCGTGCCCGGCGAAGCGCCATATTTGGGCGAACCTTATTTTGGTGTAGCAGACAGCGCCGCAGCGCTTCTGGATTCCGATGATTTCGTGGAGCCTGACGGCATTGCTGTTGTGGTCGTTGGTACGGTAGTTACTGCGCCTGAGACCGAGCCTGCCCCTGAGCCAAAAGCAGACCCGCAACCAGCGCCTTCGTCTGCGCCCGAGGCCAAGACAAAAGCGCCAGCAGCGCCAGCAGCGCCAGAGGAAAAAGCTCTGCCACCGGCACCGCAAGTCAAAACACCACCTGCACCAGAGCCCAAGGCACCGCCCGCACGCGAAGCCAAAGCACCAGCGAAACCCGAGCCTGCTCCGGTGCCAGAACCAGCAGTTGCGGCTAGGAACACCCCCCCGGCGCCCGCAGAAAAAATCGTGGCAGCCAAAGCAGGAGACCAGACACCGGACGTCAAAGACGCCCCAAAGCCCGAAGTGTCGGCTCCGGTCCAGCAGAAAGATGAGCCCAAAGCAGCCACCGCTGCGGCACCTGCTATCGCAAAACCTGCACCAACTGAGGGCACAGCCCCCTCCGTCGAGAGGCCCAAAACGCCCAACGCAGGTTCAGCTCCTGCGGTAGGTTCTGCGGCAGCAGATACAACCGTGCCCCCTGCAGAACCCAAGAAGCCAACACTGTTGGCAGCCAAAAAGGTGTCGGCATCCGCTCCAGCCCCATCGGCACCATCCGCCACAGCTTTCTCCAGCCGCCGCAGCCCGCCAGTCGGAGGAGCCGCGCAAAAATCGTTGGGTGGTGCGCAGCGGGCGGAGACTGCGACGCCGCAGCCGGACAGCAGCTCGCTTCTGAAACCCGCGCCCGTAGCGGACGCCCCCGAACCGGTAGCAGCCAAAGGCGGATTTCTGAGCCGTCGCAAGTCAGCGGCGAAGGCAGCCGTCACGCGTGCAATGTCGAAGCCGGAAACGCCCCCCACGCGCCAGGCGCCCGACGAAGCCGAGCGGATGACCGTTTTTGGTGCGCGCTCCGAACAGATTGGCGGCAAGCCGCGTTTTCTGGGTCTGATCATGACCGTGGTACTGCTGGTCTTTCTGGCAGGCGTCGCGGCTTGGGCGGCTGTATTCCTGGACGATGGCCTCGCTGGTCTGCTCCGCAAGGAGGACATCCGCACCACCGCGTCCGATCCGGTAAATCAGGTCGACCCCGAGATCATACGCACCCCTGACGGCTTGGAGAGCGGCTCTCCCCCCGCTGATGATACCCAACAGCTTGCAGCCCTTGATCCGGTGCTCTCTGCGGAAGACACCGCCGTACTGGATGCCATGCAGGATCCCCGCGCCGAGGCCGAGCGCCCCGTGATCACAGAACAAGAAGCCGCCGCGCGCTATGCAGTGACAGGCATCTGGCCACTGTCGCCCGACACCCCCCTGACCGCTCCCGAAACGCCCGTCGAGGATGTTTACCAGAGTACGGTCGATCCGGTGAGTGCAGCGACCGACGCGATCGCCCTGCCAGCGCCGAGTAATTTCGAGACTGATGTGCAGCTTGCTGCGGTCGCCTCACCGCCGTCTTTCGATCTGCGCCGCGATGCAAGCGCGGGCGATTTGTTGACGCCGACTGCCGAAGGGATCGTTGCACCGGGCGGCTACACCCTGATCGCGGCTGGCCCTCCGCTGAAGCCGCCGGCCGTTGTGCTGCGCATCAACACGCCAGAAGCGACACAAGCCGTTGCCGCCGCGCCGCCGCCCTTACTGGGTTTTCGCCCCAAAAACCGCCCGCTTGGACTGGCCGAGCGGACCGAGCGTAGCCAGCTGGGTGGTGTCACTCGGGTCGAACTGGCCGCTTTCCGCCCTACTCTGCGCCCCCGCTCCGTTCAGGAGCGCGCGCGTGAAGCCGAGGAAGCAGCAAATGCCGCTGAAGATCTGGAGACGCGCACAGCAGCGGCAGCCGCAGCCGCAGCAGCCGCCGCACTGGCTGTACCGCAGCCTGTGGTCGCCCCTGTGGCACCCGCCGTCCAGAACGCGACGCGGCTTGCAACTGCCGAGTCCCGGCGCCCCGATACACGCCCACGCAACTTCGCCCGTATCGTCCAACGGGCCGAGACTGCGGCACCTGCACCTGCGGAAACCCGCGTCGCTGCCGCAGCCACCACAGCACCGCGCAACGTTGCCCCCTCCATACCGTCCAAAACATCCGTCGCGCGCAGTGCGACTGTAAAGAACGCCATCAACCTGCGTCAGGTGAACCTGATCGGCGTCTATGGCAAACCCTCCAGCCGCCGCGCCCTGATCCGCCTGTCCAACGGGCGCTACCAGAAGGTCAGCGTTGGAGACAGGCTCGACGGAGGGCGCGTGGCCGCGATAGACAACACGGAACTGCGCTATACCAAAAACGGCCGCAACGTCGTTCTCAAGATGCCATAGATCAGCCGCGCGGAACCGGCGGGCTTATTCGCCCACCAGTTCGCCGCTGTTGATCTGTTCCTGCTCGATGCTCTCGAACAGGGCTTTGAAGTTCCCTTCGCCAAAGCCGTCATCACCCTTACGCTCGATAAACTCGAAAAAGATCGGACCGATCATCGTCTTGGAAAAGATCTGCAACAAGATCCGCGTCTCTCCCCCGTCCACCACACCTTCACCGTCGATCAGGATGCCATGCTTGCGCATCCGCTCCAGCGGCTCCTCGTGGTCCACCACCCGCGTCTTGCTGAGATCATAGTACGCATCGGGGGGCGCCGGCATGAACTGCAAGCCATTGGCCGCAATCGCATCTGTGGCGTCATAGATGTTGCGCGCGCCCACTGCGATGTGCTGAATCCCCTCACCGTTGTATTTCTTGAGGTACGCCACAATCTGCCCCGTCTCGCCACGATCCTCGTTCAACGGAATGCGGATACGCCCACAGGGAGACGTCAGCGCGCGACAGAACAGACCCGTGAATTTGCCCGCGATATCGAAAAAGCGGATTTCGCGAAAGTTGAACAGATCCCCGTAGAACTTGAACCACTTGTCCATATTGCCTTTGAAGACGTTATGCGTGAGGTGATCGAGGTAGTAGAACCCGACACCCTCCGGCTTGGATTGTGCGATCCAGTCGTACTCCCAATTAAAGGGTGAGGTGTCATAATACTGGTCTACGAAATAGAGGAGTGAGCCGCCGATACCCATGATCGCAGGTACATCCAGGACCTTGCCGTGGCCGGTATATTCCTCGGCCCCCTTGGCAACAGCATGGGCCAGCGCCTTTTGCGCATCCACAACGCGCCAGCCCATAGAAGGCGCGCAGGGGCCATGCAGTTCCACAAAATCCGCAGCAAAGCTGTCCTTGTCATAGGTCAGAACATAGGTGATATCGCCCTGCTGCCACAGTTCAATGTCTTTCGTCTTGTGATTGGCCACATGGCTGTAGCCCATTTTGCGAAACACCTCGCGCAGGGCGTCAGGATCGGACGAGGCATATTCGACAAACTCGAACCCGTCAGTGCCTGCGGGATTCTCGGCTGAAATGGTCGATTTGGGGGCGTCGTGCGGAAAAGGGCCCATGGTGGTGCTCCTGAATATGCTATGATTTCAAGCATCATAGAGTGCAGCTCTTACGGGATGTGCGCATATTCACTTCCCCGTATGGTCACTTGCGCGCAAACCGCGCACAATGAATGAAACTAATGTAAAAGTACCGCATGATGCTGGATGATCTCGATAAACGCCTGCTTGCAGCCCTGCAAAAGAACGCCCATCTGACCGCGCACGAGCTGGGCGAGCTGTTGAACCTGTCCGCGTCCCAAGCCGGTCGCCGCCGCCAGAAGCTGGAGAATATGGGCGTGATCAGCGGCTATACCGCGAAGCTCGACGCGCGGCAGCTGGGGCTGGCGGTGCAAGGGTTTGTACAGGTGCATCTGGCCACCCATGGTCCCGAATATTCCACCAGTTTTGCGCGGCTCGTCGCCACCCGTGCCGAGATTGTGAGCGCCTGGACCATGACAGGGGATGCAGATTATCTACTGCGGGTCTATTGTACCGACTTACCCGCCCTCAACCGCCTGATTCACGATGTTCTGTTACCCCATAAGGCCGTCGCTCGCGTGCACAGCCAGATTGTCATGGACCAGCTGAAACGCGACGGTCCCCTACCCACCTGACCCTCAATCTCTGAAGGACCCCCATGGAAGGTTTTCTGTTCCAAGCCTCGATATATCTCGCCGCCGCTGTGATTGCGGTTCCCATCGCCGCGCGTCTGGGGCTTGGGTCGGTGCTCGGCTATCTGGCGGCAGGAATCTTGATCGGGCCGGTTCTGGGGCTTGTGGGGGCGGAAACCAAAGATCTCCAGCACTTCGCCGAATTTGGCGTGGTCATGATGCTGTTCCTGATCGGGCTCGAGCTGGAGCCGCGCGCGCTGTGGGACATGCGCCACAAGTTGCTGGGGCTGGGCGGATTGCAGATCGTGTTGAGCACGCTGGCGCTGATGGCCATTGCCATGGCCTATGGACAACCCTGGGGCGTGTCGCTGGCGATCGGCCTTACGCTCTCGCTCAGTTCCACTGCCATCGTGCTGCAAACGCTGACGGAAAAAGGATTGATGCAAACTGCCGGTGGCCGGTCGGTGTTCTCTGTGCTGCTGGCGCAAGATATTGCAGTCATCCCGATGCTGGCGTTTTTGCCACTGATCGCGGTGACGCTGCCCGATATGTTACTGCTCCCCGATGGCTCGATCACGGTAGAGTCGGCAACCGACACAGCCCATGGCGGCGATCACGGGACCGGAGCAGCCCATGCCGCCTTTACTTTCATTGACAACCTGCCTGCTTGGGGTGTCACGCTGGTCACCATTGGCGCGATTGCGGGCATCATCATAACAGGCGTGTTTTTCACCCGGCCCGTTTTTCGTTATATCCACTCCGCCAAACTGCGCGAGATGTATACCGCACTTGCCCTGCTTATTGTTGTAGGCATTTCCTTTACGATGATGCTGGTGGGCCTATCGCCTGCTCTGGGCGCATTCCTTGCCGGTGTGGTGCTTGCCAGCTCCGAATTCCGGCACGAGCTGGAGACCGACCTCGAGCCGTTCAAGGGGCTGCTCCTGGGGCTGTTCTTCATCACCGTTGGTGCGGGCATCAACTTCGAGCTTCTGGCCTCCGATCTGGTGATTATCATCGGCATGGCCCTGCTGGTTATTCTGGTCAAAGGCACGATCCTGTTCAGTCTCGGCCGTCTGTTCAAACTGCGCGGGCGCGACCAGTGGCTGTTTGCGCTGGGGCTGGCGCAGGCAGGTGAATTCGGTTTCGTGCTGGTCAGCTTCTCGGTCACGACCGGCGTCATGCCGGACAATGTGGCCGAAACGCTGCTGCTGGTGATCGCGCTGACCATGTTGATCACGCCTCTGCTGTTTATCCTGCACGACATCATTTCGAAACGTGGCGCCGAGACAGGCCAGCACCAAACCGAAGACGAGATCGACGAGGAAGGCCCCGTGATCATCGCAGGCGTGGGCCGCTTCGGGCAGATCGTAAACAGGTTGGTTCAGGCCTCGGGCTTTGACACGGTGGTGTTGGACCACAGCCCCGATACGATTGCGGTGATGCGCCGCTTTGGATTCAAGGCATTTCTGGGCGATCCCACGCGTCCGGATGTGCTGCGCAAGGCGGGGCTGGCAGATGCGAGGGTGCTGGTTGTGGCCTTGGATGATCGCAAAGCAGCCCGTGCGCTGGTGCGCTATGCCCGCGCCCAGCGACCCGATCTGCACATCGTAGCGCGCGCCCATGACCGCACGGATGTCTATCACCTATACCAGGCCGGTGCGGACGACATCGTACGCGAGATGTTCGACAGCTCGCTGCGTGCGGGCCGCTATGTTCTGGAAAACCTCGGTCTGTCGGAATACGAGGCCGCAGAAGCACAGCGGATTTTCTACCACCACGACCGCATGACTGTGCGAGAACTGGCGAAACTATGGAACCCGGACGTAGCCGCTGCAGATAACAAAGCCTACGTCAAACGCGCGCGCGAACTGGAGAAGGATCTGGAGACGGCCTTCCTCAACCGCTCTGAAGAGGACTAGAAGATCGCGGGCCAGGTCAGGCGCTGCTGACCCCGGCTTCCGCAAATGTTGCCATCCCGCTGTGACATTCCAGCGCTGCCTTGACGATACTAATCGCCAGCGCCGCGCCAGAGGCTTCGCCCAGCCGCAGCCCAAGCGACAGCAGCGGCTGTTTGTCCAGCGCGGCCAACAGTCGGCCGTGTGCGCCTTCGGCGCTCAGATGTCCCGCGACGCAATGATCCAGCGCGCCTTTCACTGTGTGTTCCAGACAGGCCGCGGCAGCGGTACAGATGAACCCGTCGAGGATGACCGGAATCCGCAAGCTACGTGCCCGCGCGATAGCCCCAGCCATCGCCGCCAGTTCCCGCCCGCCAAGGCGGCGCAGCGTCTCCACCCCGTCACCCTGCCGCGCATGCAGCGCCAGCCCTTCGGCCACCACACGAATTTTGTTTGCAAGCCCTGCATCGTCAACGCCGGTACCGCGCCCCGTCCAGTCCGATGCCTCTCCACCGGTCAGCGCGGCTGCAAGGGCCGCGGCGGACGTTGTGTTACCAATGCCCATTTCACCCACCACCAACAGATCCGCATCCACCTGCACTGCGTCCCAGCCTACGCCTAGGGCGGCGGTCAGATCACCGGCTGTCATCGCTGGCTCTTGGGTGAAATCCTGCGTCGGGCGATCCAGCTCCAGCGCATGCACGTCAAGACGCGCGCCCACCGCTCGGGCCAACTGATTAATGGCCGCACCGCCGTGCTGGAAGTTCAGCACCATCTGTTCCGTCACCTCCGGCGGAAAGGCCGAGACCCCCTGCCCGGCAACTCCATGATTGCCCGCAAATACAATAATCTGTGGCGCATTGATTCGGGGCTGTGCATCACCGCGCCATGCGGCGTACCATTGGGCGATGTCCTCCAGCCGCCCGAGCGCGGCGGGGGGTTTGGTCAACTGCCCATTGCGCGCGACGGCATCCGCCTGTGCTTGTGCATCCATCTGCGGCATATCGCCAAGAGCTGCGCGAAACCCGTCGAGATCAGAAAAAGCGGCCATTGTTCAAACCCTCATTGCTACTGTGTCGGGGTCTGTTTACCCAATGGGGCGCTGCCCACAAGCGTTGAAAGGTCTCCGTTTATGAACAAAAACGACACGTTGCGCCAGATCTGGCTGGCTGCCGTTTTGCTGACGCGCCTGCCTTTGCCGCATCTGCCGGCGAATGCCTTTGCCCGTGGGGCGAACGCGGTCTGGGCCTATCCGCTGGTAGGCGCGGGTGTAGGCCTTGCGGGGATGGCGGCTGCGCAAGTGGCACTGGCGCTAGGTCTGCCGCAACTTGGCGCGGCCGCACTCGGGCTTGCGGCGATGATGCTGATGACAGGGGCGATGCATGAGGATGGACTGGCCGATTTGTTCGACGGGTTCTGGGGTGGCTTCACCCCCGAACGGCGGCTGGAAATCATGCGCGACAGCCAGATTGGAACGTATGGCGTGCTGGCACTGATAGGGGTGTTTACCCTGAGACTAAGCGCCGTCGCCGCCCTGCTGGATCAAAACCCACTGGCACTTGTGGCCGCCGCCGCCCTGTCCCGCGCAATGATGCCACTGGTGATGGCAGCGCTGCCAAATGCACGCCGCGACGGGCTGTCACGCAGCGTCGGGCGGCCCGAGGGAACAACTGTCACTATTAGTTTGGCAATTGCGCTGGTGGTTGCGCTGCTTTGCCTGGGCGCTGTCGGGGTCACCGCGCTGCTGGTGGCGCTGGCAGTGAGTGCCGGTGTGGCTGCCCTTGCCAGGGCCAAGATCGGCGGACAGACCGGCGATGTGTTGGGTGCAACCCAACAGCTGGGCGAAGCTGCGGTCCTGCTGACCTGCACCGCACTTCTCTAACACAAAAGCCGCGCCTGAGGTTCTCGGACGCGGCTTTCATAAATTCATTGTACGAGCTTCAGGCCGCGATGCGGCTTTCCAGAACGTCGCCTACCTGCTTAGCCGCTGCCAACTCGTCCCCACCGGAGACGGCCGCAACTTCACGGGTCAGACGCTCGAGCGCCGCTTCATAGAGCTGACGCTCGGAGTAGGACTGCTCGCGCTGGTCATCTGTGCGGTGCAGGTCGCGGACCACCTCGGCAATCGCGATCAGATCGCCCGAGTTGATCTTCTGCTCGTACTCCTGTGCGCGGCGCGACCACATGGCGCGCTTCACCTTGGCCTTGCCCTTGAGCGTCTTCATCGCGTGAGTGATCACATCAGGCGAGCTGAGCGCGCGCATGCCGATCTCGGTCGCTTTGTGCGTGGGCACACGCAGGGTCATCTTGTCTTTCTCGAACGCAATCACGAACAGCTCCAGCGTGAGGCCCGCCACTTCCTGCTCTTCGACCGAGATGATCTGTCCGACGCCATGCGCAGGATAGACAACAAATTCATTGGGGCGGAAATCAAGCTTCTTCGATTTGGTCATACTCTTCAGGCTCCTTTAGCAGCGCAACCCTGCAAAGCGGCGCGCAAAACGCGTAAAATCCGCGAGGCCATAGCCTGCGGCGTTTACGCTAAAATGGGGTTTGTCAGATGCGCCGCGGCAGTACGGCGTTTATATGTGTGTGAACAGGTATCATTGGTCCTATCATAACACAAAAATAGCCCCCCCGAAAGGGGTGGCCAAAGCCCTGTACAGCAACACTCTACTGCTGTTTTTGCAACAAAGAAACCGAATCGCCCGAGATGCCAGATCAGCCGCCCTCGCCGGGCGCTTCGGAGAACAGATCGAGCTTGCCGGGCTTCCCGTCCATCTCCTCGGCAGTGGGCAGCGGATCTTTCTTGGTGATGATCACAGGCCACAGTTCGGAGTACTTGCGGTTGAACTCCACCCATTTTTCCATGTCCGGTTCCGTGTCAGGACGGATCGCATCGGCAGGACACTCGGGCTCGCAAACACCACAATCGATACACTCGTCAGGGTGGATCACCAACATGTTCTCGCCTTCATAAAAACAATCCACCGGACAGACCTCGACGCAGTCGGTGTATTTGCAGGCGATACAGGCGTCGTTGACGATATAGGTCATGGGGATGTCTCTGTCTGGAAATGCTGTCTCTTGCTAGAACAGCCGCCAAGATCATTCAAGATGGCGGGCCTTAGAAAGATCAAGCTGGCGGCGGTCGCGCTTGGTCGGGCGACCCTTTCCCTCAAACGCGGGATTGTCGGGAACAAAGTCCCGTTTCTTGGGCTCAGGAGGGGCCATATCGGTATAAAGCGCTTGAGCTTCGGGGGCTGGGCCGCGACGGGTGCCGCACGCCTCTATGCGGATAACACGGATGTGATCATCCTTGGCAAAGGTCAGCACGTCACCTGCGCTGACCGTCGTGCTGCGCTTTGACGCAGGGATACCATTCACACGCACAGCGCCTCCGGCGACAACTCCTGCCGCCAGAGTACGTGTTTTGAAAAACCGTGCGTACCAGAGCCATTTGTCCAGCCGCAGCTTTTCAGCGGACCCTCCGCTCACTTGTCGGTTTTGAGGCCCATCAGAGCCGCTGCAAACGGGTTATCGGGATCGATTTTCTTTTCCGGCTTCGGCGGGCGTGCCGAGAAGTTCTGGCTCTTGGCGCCCTTCCCCCCGTCACGGGAAGGCTTTCCTTTGCCGCGTGGTGCTGGCTTGCCCTTCCCCTTGGGCCGGTCACCGCCCGCAGGTTGCCTGCGCGGCGCGCGTGCCCAGGTGAAGGTGTAGAAGCTCTCCATCTCGGGACCTGCAATATCCGCGTCCGGTGCGGTGCCTTGCGGTGTCTCCGTCTCGGACATCGCGGGGATTTCTGCAGGAACGTCGCCATCAGTGACAGGTTCAGCCGCCACAGGCGCTGTGCCTTCGTCGACGATCTGGCCGGTCGCCTCTGGCACATCGGCAGGTGTTACAGCCTCGGGCTGCTCTGTGATTGCACCTTCGGCAGGAGTGTTCACGTCCATGATGGGCGTATCAGCGGGAATGTCTTGCTCCGCGTTCGGCACAACGGCTGTCACCGCCTTCACTTTGGGCCGCTCGCCTGCTTCGGCGTTATAGCCGAGGCCCTTCATCAGATCGGCAAACTGCTCCAGCGTGGTGCCGGAGATCGACAGCATATCTGCTTTGGCCTCGAAACCACCGCGCGAATCCTCGCCACGGAGCATATCTGCAAGACGTTCCAGCATATCTATGCGGATCGCACGATTGCCTGCGTTGCGGTAGCCCGCCATCGTGTCAGACCCAGCCGGGGCGCTTGCATCGACAGGGATGGTGACCATTCCCGGAGGAGGCGATTCCGGAAATTCAGACAAACCTTTGGTCAGCGACCACAGCACAAGGCGCAAACGCGTCGGCGCAGGCTTGAGCAACAGAGGCAGGAAAATTGTGTATTGACCAAAGCGGATCCCGTGCTTGCGCAGCGCACCGCGTGCTTCCTGATCCAGCGATTTGACTTCTTCGGCGATCTCGGCGCGGGGCAAGACGCCGAACGCCTCCACAAGCCGGAAGGCAAAACCTCGTGCCAAGCCTGTAAGCGTCTCGTCCTTCTGAAGCGCGATCAGCGGCTCGAACAGGCTCGCCACCTTGCGATCGATGAAGTGCTGCAAGCGGCGCTGCACCTTCTGCGCAACCTCAGGCCCTGCCACATCATCAACAAATACCTCAACCTGCGGCTTGAGCCCGTCGGACCCCGACACCAGCTTGCCCACCGCCGAGCTGCCCCACATCAAGCCGCCCTGTTCGGTAAAATCAATCTCCGTGTCCGGCGCGTTGTAAAAACGATCGGCCCTCAGGTGGAATTGCGGGGCCAGCGCCTGCAGGGCGGCTGTCTTGATCGTCTTTGTCTCTGCCGTACCGGCACCTTTGTCTGCGCGGAAACGGAAACCGTCCAGCTTGCCTACAAATTCGCCTTCGACGGTTACTTCACCGGTATCGCTATTAACTTCGGCCACCATGGCTTCCTTCTGTCCTAGCCGGCGTAACAACACAGAGGTACGCCGGTCTACAAATCTTTGGGTCAAACGCTCGTGCAGGGCATCCGACAGTCTGTCTTCTACGACACGCGCTTCCCCGCGCCAATGGCTTTCGTCATTTGTCCAGCCTTTGCGCTGGGTAACGTAGGTCCATGTGCGGATAAACGCCAGTCTCTTGGATAACGCATCAATGTCGCCATCGGTTCGATCAATTCGTTTAATTTGTCGTGCGAGCCAGTCGTCAGGGATGGAACCACGCTGGTGCAGGTAGTTGAAAAGCACCTCCAGCAGGCCTGCATGCTCGGCGTGGCTGATGCCGCGAAAGTCGGGAATGCGGCACACATCCCACAGCAGACGGACCGATGGGCCATCCGTACAGCGCGCCGCCACCTCGGCGTCCTCGCCCAACGCTTTGAGCGCGCGCAGGTCATCCGCCTCGCGCGCCTTCACAAGGCGTTCATGATCAGGCGATTCCTCCAGCGAGCGGACCAGCCAGTCAATGCTGCCGAATTTCAGATCCGGATTGCGCCAGTTGATCTTGTTCTGCGGGGTAAAGCGGTGGTCCATGATGGCGCGGGCCACGTCATCCTCCAGCGGAGGCGCATCACCGGTGACACCAAAGGTACCATTGCGCATGCCACGCCCTGCCCGCCCGGCGATCTGCGCCAGCTCGTTCGGCGCCAGCATCCGCATCCGACGCCCGTCAAATTTGCTCAAACTGGAGAAAGCCACATGATCAACATCGAGGTTCAGGCCCATCCCGATAGCGTCTGTGGCGACCAGAAAATCGACCTCGCCATTCTGGTACATATCAACCTGTGCGTTGCGTGTGCGCGGGGATAGCGCGCCCATCACAACCGCCGCACCGCCCTTTTGACGTCGGATCAGCTCGGCAATGGCATACACATTCTCAACTGAAAACCCAACAATCGCGCTGCGCGGACGCATCCGACTTATCTTTTTCTGACCTGCATAGGTTAATTCCGACATCCGCTCGCGATGGACGAACTGCGCCTGTGGCACCAGCGCCGCGATGGTGCCGCGCATGGTGTCGGACCCCATAAACAGCGTCTCGTGCAGACCGCGCGCGCGCAGCAGACGGTCTGTAAAGACGTGCCCGCGCTCCGGGTCCGCGCAAAGCTGGATTTCGTCCACAGCGACGAAATCGGCCCCCATGCCTTCGGGCATCGCCTCCACCGTGCAGACCCAATACTGGGTGCGCGGTGGTACGATCCGTTCCTCGCCCGTTACCAGCGCCACCACCGAAGGACCGCGCGCCTTGACGATGCGGTCATATACCTCGCGCGCCAGCAGCCGCAGAGGCAGACCGATGATACCTGTCCGGTGGCCCAGCAGCCGTTCAATCGCGTAGGTCGTCTTACCAGTATTGGTCGGGCCCAGAACGGCCACAACCCTGCCTTGCGTGTTCACCGCAGTGTCCTAACATGGATTAGAGAGTAAGCCCGATGCCTTCGGATTTAAGCTGTTCGAGCGCCTTTTCGGCATTCTCATGATGCGGGTTCAACGCCAGTACACGGCGGAAAAGATCTGCGGCACGACGGGGATTGCCCAATTCCTCGAACAATACCCCCAGACCGAATATCGCGTTGAAATTGTCAGGGTTCAGCGCCAGCGCCGTCTCCAGATCATCCAGCGCGGGGCCGTAAAGCTCGGCGCGATAATAGGCGGTGGCGCGAGCATGGAAGCCCTCGGCAAATTCCGGCGCATGGTCGGTCAGCGCGGTAAAGTGGTCTATCGCCACATCGAATTCCCCAACCGCCATCGCATCGCGCCCGCGTTTTAGCAACAGATCCATCGCAGCAGAGCCCGAGCGCGACCATTCGCGCAAGATATCCCGCTCGGCAGCCCGCGCTTGCTCCGGCGTAGAGGTGCGCAGGGATTCGAGCAATTCGGCACTGCGGTCCTGCGCAAACACAGGGCTGCAAAGCAACACAGCTGCACCAACTGCCGCGACGATATGTTTGAGGTTGACGATGTTTCTAACCATAACAAAAGTGAATGTAACAGGTGCCCGACCGATTTCCAGAGAGGTTGAGCACCATTTGCCAAAAAAGGGCTGATAATGAGCGATACAATCAACGAAGCGGTAAAGGTATTGTCCGAGAAGCTGTCCGGCACCGAGATCGGTGGCACAGTCAAATTCGAGATCGAAGGCGAAGGCTGCGTGATGGTTGACGACGCAGGTGTGCGCGAAGGCGACGAGGAAGCGGATGTGACCCTCAGCGCGGATCCCGAAACTTTCCAGGGCATGATGGACGGCGATACCAACCCGACATCCGCCTTCATGTCAGGCAAGCTGAAAGTCGATGGCGATATGGGCATGGCGATGAAGCTGGCCTCCGCACTGGCATGAACCGAACTTCCCTATGACGCACACACCCGCTCCGATCTTTACGGATATCCATCCCGGACCTGATCCGGCATCCGCCTATTGGGTGGAAACTTCCGATGGTATCCGCATCCGGGTGGGTGTGTGGGAGAAACGGGGCGCGCGGGGCACGGTGCTGATCTTTCCCGGTCGCACCGAATATATCGAGAAATACGGGGACGCGGCAGCGGAATTTGCTGCACGCGGCCTCGCATCTGTGGCTGTTGACTGGCGTGGTCAGGGCCTGGCCGACAGGCTGATCGACGATCCGTTGACCGGCCATGTCGAGCATTTTCCTGACTACCAAAAAGACGTCGCTGCCGTGATGCGCATTGCGCGCAGCCTTAACATGCCGCGGCCCTATTTTCTGGTCGCCCACTCCATGGGTGGCTGCATAGGCCTGCGGGCCGTTATGGAGGGGCTGTCTGTGCAGGCCGCTGCCTTTACCGGCCCGATGTGGGGCATCCACATCTCGCGCCACATGCGTCTGCCCGCCAAGATACTCAGCACGCTGATGCCCAAGCTCAACCAGGGCCACCGCCTGCCTGTCGGCACCACCTCAGAACCTTACGTTCTTGCATCAGCTTTCGACGACAACATGCTGACCACAGACGAAGAAATGTTTGATATGATGCGTGACCAGATCTTGGCACACCCCGAACTGAAACTGGGCGGCCCGAGCTATGTCTGGCTGCGCGAGGCACTCGCCGAGACCCAGCATCTTTCTCAACGCGCCGCGCCCAACCTGCCTTCCATCGCCTTTGTCGGCAGTAACGAACGCATCGTCGACGTGCCCCGCATTCACGCGCGGATGGAGACGTGGAAAGGTGGGCGCCTGCGTATTATGGATGGCGGGGAACACGAAGTCCTGATGGAACTTCCCGCGATCCGCACCCCCGTCTTTGACGAGATCGCAGCACTTTTCCTCAACACTGCCGCCAGCTAGGACTGGTCCCGAGCGTCAGCCCGCCTAGTTTAGCCGCATGAGCCGTGATCCCGTCCTCACCTTTACCCCTGCGGGCATCTACTGCCCTGCTGGTGATTTCTACATTGACCCGTGGCGTCGCGTCGACCGCGCACTGATCACCCACGGACATTCGGACCACGCCCGCTGGGGCATGGGGCGATACCTGGCCACCGAGGGCGCACTACCCGTCATGCGACATCGTTTGGGCGATATCACCGCCGAAGGAATTGCTTATGGCGAGATACGCAGGATCGGCGGTGCGAATGTATCCTTCCATCCGGCAGGTCACGTTCCCGGCTCTGCCCAGATCAGGGTGGAGGTGGCGGGCGAAGTCTGGGTCGCCTCTGGCGATTACAAGGTGATCGACGATGGCCTGAGTACACCCTTTGAACCTGTGCGCTGTCACCACTTCATCACCGAAAGCACTTTTGGCCTACCAGTCTTCCATTGGGAGCAGCAGGCGGTGGTAGCCGCGCAGATCAACGACTGGTGGCGCTCTTGTGCCGCACAGGGGAAAACGGCCATTCTGGGCGCCTATTCGCTGGGCAAGGCGCAGCGCCTTATGTCTATGCTGGATCCCTCTATCGGCCCGCTGCTGTGCCACACAGCGGTCGAGACAACCAACGCTGTGATGCGTGGCCAGGGCGTCACCCTGCCCGAGACGGTTCTGGCGGACAAAGACGTGAGCGCCAAGAGCCACCCCGGCGCAATGGTCATCGCCCCTCCATCGGCTTTGGGGTCTGCATGGGCGAAGCGTTTTGGCCCCTCCGAGACCGGCTTCGCCTCAGGCTGGATGGCAATACGGGGCATCCGCCGCCGCCGTGCAGGCGATCGGGGTTTTGTCATCTCGGACCATGCTGACTGGACAGGATTGCTGTGGGCAATCAAGGAGACGCAAGCAGAAAATATATACGTAACCCACGGTTACACAGATATCTTCATGCGATATCTGAACGACAACGGTTGGAACGCCCAAGTTGTGCCGACCCAGTTTGAAGGTGAAAGCCTGGACCGCGCCGATGATGCCGGGGATGCGGCATGAAACAGTTCGCAGTCCTCTTCAATTCCATCGACCAGAGCACCAAAACCAATAGCAAGATCAAAGCACTATCCGAATACTTTGAAGTAGCGGAAGAACAGGACAAGCTCTGGACCATCGCGCTGTTTTCTGGCCGCAGACCCAAGCGCGCGGTGACCACAACCCGCCTGCGCGAATGGGGCGCGGAGGCCGCAGGCATCCCTTTGTGGCTGTTCGAGGAATGCTATCCGGTCGTTGGAGATCTCGCCGAGACGATTACGTTGGTCTTGCCACCCAACACCACCACGGACAACCGGTCTTTATCTCAATGGATCAATGACCTACGAGACATTTATAAAGCAGATGAGCCTACCAAGAAAGCCTTTGTGCTGGGCGCGTGGGCGCGCCTCGGCGGAACCGAGCGTTTTATCTTTAACAAGCTGATCACAGGCGGCATGCGCGTGGGCGTCAGCCAAAAGCTAATGACCCGCGCATTGGCCCAAGCCACCACCCGTGACGAGGCCGAGCTGGCGCACCGCCTGATGGGCAACTGGCATCCCGACGATACAAGCTGGCACGCTCTGATCGAGGCACAGGACGCCTCCGCCGACGCCTCGCGCCCCTATCCTTTCTATCTGGCCTATGCGCTGGAGGGCGGGCCGGAGGCGCTGGAAACCCCGGCCGACTGGTGTGCGGAATGGAAATGGGACGGCATTCGCGGCCAGTTGATCCTGCGCGGCCGCGAACATTTCGTCTGGTCGCGCGGTGAAGAGCTTATGACCGATCGCTTCCCCGAACTGGCCCGCGCAGTAGATGTACTGCCAGATGGCACCGTGCTGGACGGCGAGTTGCTGGTTTGGCACGAGGGCAGCGCCACCCCCGCAAGCTTCAACACGCTACAACCGCGCATCGGGCGCAAGACCGTGCCCAAGAAAATGCTGACCGAGGAACCCGTAGTATTGCACGTCTATGATCTGCTGGAATGGCAGGGCGAGGACATTCGCCAGCGCCCCTTTGCGGAGCGACGCGCGCTGCTCGAGACCGCCTGCCGCGATCTGTCGCACGAGACGCCCATCCGGCTCTCCCCGCAACTGCCTTTTGACAGCGCCGCAGACCTGCACGCCTACCGGGACGGCGCACGCGATGCACAGGCCGAGGGGCTGATGCTCAAACGCCGCGACAGCCCTTATCTGGCGGGGCGCAAAAAGGGCGACTGGTGGAAATGGAAGCTCGCGCCCCTGACCATCGACGCGGTGATGATCTATGCGCAGGCCGGATCGGGCCGCCGCGCCAATCTGTTCACCGACTTCACTTTCGCCGTGCGCGATGGCGACGCGTTAGTACCCTTCACGAAGGCCTATTCGGGCCTGACCGATGCCGAATTCCGCCAGATCACCGCATGGGTGCGCAAGAATACCCTGCAACGCTTTGGCCCCGTCCGGCAGGTCACGCCTTATCATGTGTTCGAAATTGCCTTTGAGGGTATTCAGACCTCACCGCGCCATAAATCCGGCGTGGCCCTACGCTTTCCGCGCATGCTGCGCTGGCGGCAGGACAAACCGCTTGCCGAGGCCAATACTCTTGACGATCTGAACGAAATGCTGCGCCTTTACGGCTGATCACGCCTTGTCCCCCGTCCCATGCCCCCCTACCTATTGGGCAACTGATTAGAGGACGATCTATGTTTAACCTGCCTTTTCCCGTACGTGACGCCAACACATCCGGCGCCAAGCCTTCCTTCGGCGACCTGCCCGAATGGAACCTGGATGACCTCTACCCTGGCGAGGACGCGCCGGAGCTGAAGCGTGATCTGGACTGGCTGGAGCAAGCCTGCGCCAGTTTTGCTGCCGATTACGAGGGCAACCTGAATACGCTCGATGCAGCCGGCCTACTGGACTGTGTGCTGCGCAACGAGAAGATCAACAACATCGCCGGACGCATCATGTCCTACGCCGGTCTGCGCTATTACCAGCAGACCACGGATTCCGGCCGTGCGAAATTTATGTCGGACATGCAGGAGAAGATCACCAACTTCACTACGCCCCTCGTGTTCTTCACGCTCGAATTGAACACGCTCGAAGACGCCCATCTTGACGGACTGTTGAACCAGAATGCCGATCTGGCGCGCTACAAACCGATTTTCGACCGCATTCGCGCCATGAAACCTTACCAGCTCAGCGACGAGATGGAGAAGTTTCTCCATGATCTGGGCGTGGTCGGTGACGCATGGGAGCGCCTGTTCGACGAGACCATTGCCGGCCTGAAATTTGACGTCGACGGTGAGACAATGGGCATCGAGGGCACTCTCAACCTGCTCACCGATCCCGACCGCGACACCCGCGAGGCTGGCGCCCGCGAATTGGCCGAAGTGTTTGGCGAGAATGTCAAAACCTTCGCCCGCGTGCACAACACCCAAGCCAAGGAAAAAGAGATCATGGACCGGTGGCGCGGCATGCCCACCGCCCAGACTGCCCGACACCTGAGCAATCAGGTTGAGCCGGAGGTGGTCGAGGCGCTGCGCAATGCGGTGGTCAATGCCTATCCCAAACTCTCGCATCGCTACTATGCGCTGAAAAAGAAATGGCTGGGGCTGCACACCATGCAGGTCTGGGACCGCAACGCGCCCTTGCCTATGGAAGACCCCAAGGTCATCGATTGGCCGACTGCACAGACAATGGTGATGGACGCCTACACCGGCTTTGATCCGCGCATGGGCGAATTGGCAAAACCGTTCTTTACCGACGGCTGGATCGATGCAGGCGTCAAGCCGGGCAAAGCCCCCGGCGCCTTCGCCCACCCTACAGTGACGGACGTCCACCCCTATGTTATGCTCAACTACCTAGGCAAACCACGCGACGTGATGACCCTTGCGCACGAACTGGGTCACGGCGTGCATCAGGTGCTGGCAGCAGGTCAGGGCGAAATGCTCTCCTCCACTCCGCTCACACTGGCCGAAACCGCCTCGGTTTTTGGTGAGATGCTGACTTTCCGCAAGATGCTTTCCAACGCCAAAACCAAGTCAGAGCGGCGCATCCTGCTGGCAGGCAAGGTCGAGGATATGATCAACACTGTCGTCCGCCAGATCGCGTTCTATGACTTCGAGTGCAAACTCCACGCCGCGCGCCGTGGCGGAGAGCTGACGCCAGATGACATCAACGCACTATGGATGTCCGTGCAGGACGAAAGCCTCGGTCCGGAATTCGAGTTCATGGACGGCTACGAGACCTTCTGGGCCTACATCCCCCACTTCATCCACTCCCCCTTCTACGTCTATGCCTATGCCTTCGGCGACGGCTTGGTAAACGCGCTTTATGCGGTCTATGCCGAAGGAAGCGAGGGTTTCGAGGACAAGTATTTCGACATGCTCAAAGCGGGTGGCTCCAAGCACCACAAAGAGTTGCTGGCGCCCTTCGGGTTGGATGCAAGTGACCCTGCCTTCTGGGACAAGGGTCTGTCGATGATCTCTGACATGATTGACGAATTGGAGGCGATGGAGGAATAGACCATACGCTTATTCTGGCAGGCCTGATGGCTTTGAGAGGCACGCAGGCTACCAGATATTGGCTGGAAAATGGGATTGCAAACGCCGCGCTGGTCGCGGCGAGGCCATCCGCAGATTTCACCAATAATACGGCAACAGCTATATCTACCATATCGCCTATCTTGCAGTTCGTGACTGGCGAGGCTGGATGGCCTCCTCAGTTGCCCTGCGCGGCTCATAATAGATCAAGTGAGCCACGGTATTCTAGGTTTCTGTGATGGCTGCAACTGCTCATTGTACATCGCCGTGAGGGGACTCGGGTACCCGATGGCCAAAAGCCAACATCAATACACGACTGACGATCACAATATCAGCTGCATCAGGCTCCAGTTCAAATCGCGGCGAGCGCTCCTCATCGTGGGCAGCCGGATCAAAATACATGCATAAAAAGCTGGATCGCTTTCGATCAGCTCGGCCAGTGCAGAAGTATATGCTGCTCCGCTGCTGTAGTGAACACACACCTCATTTCAATTGGCTGTCCTTGCTACCACGACGGTTAATCCCGCTACGCGCTTTAAACCCCGCATCACGCTCCCGCACACACTCGATACATAGCTTGACCCCCTGCAAAGCTTGGCGCCGCGCCTCCGGTATTGGCTCGTCACATTCCGCGCACAGCTTGGCGCTTTCGCCCACTGGTACCCGCCTTGCCTTCAGCCGCAGCAATTCGTCATTGATGGATGCCTCAATCTGCTCCGACACCGCACCATCTCGCGCCCATCCTCCTGCCACAGCACAATCCTCTCAAGTAAACCGCCAAATTCCCAATTTCTCTTGGCCCTAAATATCCCAAGGGAGTCCTTGGCACTGCCAAGGACGGGGGCTGGCCCCCAAACAACAACACGTAAAAGACCGCCTCCGAAAGAGCGGCCCTTCCTGCTCGTGCCATTGACTACTCTGCCGAGCTCATCCCTTTCTCATCCGCCAGTTCACGCATCCGCTTTTGAAGCTTTTCGAACGCCCGGACCTCGATCTGGCGGATCCGCTCGCGACTGACGTCATACTGACCGCTCAGATCCTCAAGCGTTACCGTATCGTCCGACAGGCGTCGCTGTACCAGAATATCCTTCTCGCGGTCATTCAGCACGTCCATCGCAGCGGCGAGCATCTCGCGGCGGATCTCCAGCTCGTCACGCTCGGCATAGTCGCCCGCCTGGTCGGCGTTGTCGTCTTCCAGCCAGTCCTGCCATTGCATCGTGCCCTCGCCTTCGGAGCCGACAGTAGCATTCAGAGACGCATCCCCGCCCGACATCCGCCGGTTCATGGAAATCACTTCCGCCTCGGTCACACCCAGCTGCGTGGCAATCGTTTTGACGTTCTCGGGACGCAAGTCGCCCTCTTCCAGCGCACCAATCTTGTTCTTGGCCTTGCGTAGGTTGAAAAACAGCTTTTTCTGGCCGCTTGTTGTGCCCAGCTTGACCAAAGACCATGACCGAAGGATGTATTCCTGAATGCTGGCGCGGATCCACCACATGGCGTAAGTCGCAAGGCGGAATCCCTTTTCGGGATCAAAGCGTTTCACCGCTTGCATCAACCCCACATTCGCCTCCGAGATCACCTCGGCCTGTGGCAACCCGTAGCCGCGATACCCCATCGCGATCTTCGCAGCGAGACGCAGGTGCGACGTGACCATCCGGTGCGCCGCCTCCGTGTCTTCCTGCTCGACCCAGCGCTTGGCAAGCATATATTCCTCTTCCGGCTCCAGCAGGGGGAACTTCCGGATTTCCTGCATATAGCGGTTCAGACCGCCTTCCGGCGTTGGGGCCGGCAGATTTGCATAATTGGCCATGGTTTCGTCCTTTCCCTAACGCCCATGTAACAGAGCTTAACATTCATATGGGGGCAAGGCACTGCGCATACAAGATTGCGGAGCACCATTTCATTCATACAAACACAACAGCCGACAGCGCAAAATGATCCATGCAAATTATCACACTGATGTGCGTATTGTGTCAGCCCTTACTCACGCACAGGGTCCAGTAGTGCCAGGAGCTCTGCCATGTCCTCAGGCAATGGCGCCTCAAAGCGCATTGCGTCGCCACTGACCGGATGAATAAAGCCCAGCACCGCAGCGTGCAACGCCTGACGCGCGAAGGCCTTGACCGCTTCGGCCAGCGCGTCTGGCAAGGCTGCGCGCGCGATCTTGCGTTTACCCCCATAGACCGGATCGCCCACCAGCCCGTGCCCCGCATGCGCCAGATGCACGCGAATTTGGTGGGTCCGTCCCGTCTCCAGCCAACATTCCATCAGCGCAAGCACCGGCGGCGTGCCATAGCGCGCCACCGTGCGCGCGCGCGTTACCGCATGACGTCCGGTACCGAAAAACACCGCCTGCCGCTGGCGATCGGTCTTGTGGCGTGCCAGCTGGGTGGTGATTTTCAGGATATTACCCGCCTCAAAGTTCGTGCCCTTCACCCCGCGCAGGCGTGGATCATTGGCATCCGGCACACCGTAGACCAGCGTGCGGTAATAGCGCTCGACCGTATGCGCCTCGAACTGTTTGGCCAGCCCATGATGCGCCGCGTCCGATTTCGCCACCACCAGCAGGCCCGACGTCTCCTTATCAATCCGGTGCACGATGCCAGGGCGCTTCATGCCGCCCACGCCGGACAGATCATCACCACAATGGGCCAACAGCGCGTTCACCAACGTCCCCGAAGGCGAGCCGGGTGCAGGATGTACAACCATGCCGGCAGGCTTGTTGATCACGATCAGATCCGCATCCTCATAAACGATATCGAGCGGGATGGCCTCAGGCAGAATATGGCTCTCCTGCGCTTCCTCCACATCAATGTCGATGCGCGCCCCCTCGCCCACCACGGCGCGCGGATCTTGGCAGACCATGCTGTCCACACGCACCGCCCCGTCCGCAATCAGCCGCCCCAAACGGGTGCGCGACAGGGCCGCCTCCTCTGGCACATCGCGGGCAAGCGCCTTATCAAGACGGGGCGGCGGGCTTTCGCCCAAAAGAAATGTAATACGGCGGTGCGACATGGATGAACTTTCTGAGCCGGCCAACCTGCGCTTTTTAAGGCGCATGGTGACGGTCCTGACAACGGTAATGATTGTCGGCGTGGTAATCGTTATCGGCCTGCTTGTCACGCGCCTGAGCCGAGACACCCCCGTTTTACCGGACCAGATCATCCTGCCCGACGGCGCAAAGCCCTTGGCCTTCACGCAAGGGACGGGCTGGTATGCGGTCGTGACCGATGCGGATGAGATTCTGATTTTTGACCGGCTGACAGGGGCGTTGAAGCAGACCGTGGTTGTAGAGTAAGGATTCAGCTGTAATTGAAACGGGGCAGGACCGCGCTTTTCTCTCGGAAAAGCCCTCATCCTGCTCTCACAAAAATTCTTTGAATTTGTTATGAGGTGGTACCGGAGGATGGTTTCGAACCAACTACCTCGTGGACCACAACCACGCGCTCTAACCGATTGAGCTACTCCGGCACTGCGGGTGTGATTAGAGACCAACCGCAGGCGCGTCAACTGCAAACGTGACCGATTTCGGCATCAAAATGCAAGAAGTCGCTTACAGATCCAACTGCATCACCCGCTCGACCAGATGCTGCCCGTAATTGAACACATCCCGCTCCTCCACAATCCGCCAGCCGTTGCGCAGATAGAGCGTATTCGCCGCTTCGTGGCTTTTATGAGTCCACAGCTTCATGGTGTCATACCCACAGTCCCGGGCGAAACCGGTGCAGGTCTGGAGCAGCCGCCGCCCTACCCCGCGCCCGCGCGCCTGCGGCACAAGCTGGAACAGCCGCAACTTGGCCGTTTGCCCGTCCAGCCGTACACAAAAGATCGAGCCAAGCCGCGTGCCACCGTCCCAGACGATCCAGCCCCGCTCCACCTCAGAATCATATTCACCCAGGAAATCATCCACAATCTGCGCCACCAAGACGCCGAAACTGTTATCGAATCCCTCGTCCCGCTCATATGTGTCGATGTGCAGCTGCACCAGCCAGTCACGGTCAGCGGCGGTAAATGGGCGTATTTCAATTTCTCTCATCGCATGACCCTAGCGTCAGATCTGCTTGCCTTTCAAGTGCCGCAGGCGTAGCAGTAGCGCTCGGAAAATCATGAAGGGATAGCACGCCATGGGCATCAACGACGAGCGCGACATTGAAGCCAACCTGCAAATCGGTCCCACCGACAAAGGTATGGTCCGTCTGTTTGTCGAAGGCGCTGGCGTAGAAATTCCAATGGATTTCACCCCGGACGAGGCCCGCGAGATTGCCGAGGAAATCATGGCAGCCGCAGCGCAGGCACGCAAACTGGGCGGCAAAAAAGGCCGCTAGTCCCACTCCGGATGCATATCCGGATCGCGCAGCACCTGTAGCCGCCGCGCGGCTGTCACAGCAAACTTCTGCACCATCACCTTACGCCGCGCCGGTGCCAGCCGCCTCTCGGCGGGCATGTGCAGGATTTCTGCCGTATAGGCATCACCGATGATCAATCCCTGATCATCGGGCAACATATCCACGGGAAAATCCTCATCGACCGCGAAAAAGAAGCGGTCGGCCCATTCCAGATAGCCCTGCCATTTGTTGTCCGAGGTGAAATCGACGCGGCAGGACTTGCATTCCACCACCCAGATCTCTCCCTTCGGACCCAGCGCCATGACGTCTACGCGCAAACCACGCGCCGGCACCAACTCTTCCACGCACGCAAACCCGTGGCTTGCCAGATGCCGAGACACGCCACGCTGCAACAACTGGCCCGGCTGGAGAGAATTGGGTTGAAACATAGCCGCAAAATATGAACAAAGCAGGAACATTTGCAAGGGCTATTTGCCGTGAAACGCCGATTGCCGAAATTTAACAGCCGCTTTCCGATAGCCCCTTGTCCTGCGCCCCGCACAGACCTACCTATAGGGGGTGGCGGGTTCTGCCCTGCGCGACTGACGTTACATTCCAGTGGCCTTAAGCAAATCCGAGGGAGCTGGCTCTGTCTTAGCCCTGGTTAAGTTAACCGGCGCCCACCTGTACATACAGGTCCTCGGGAATACAACCGACCCGGCAACGGCGGT
>Ga0163215_100700_pt1 | contig 41964 bp, 41 predicted proteins | sample SynspAceP_FD_185934 | JGI IMG/M metagenome (GOLD analysis project Ga0163215, IMG submission 185934) | Saline lake microbial communities from Ace Lake in Antarctica - Synechococcus sp. Ace-P (Hybrid Assembly) | ecosystem: Environmental > Aquatic > Non-marine Saline and Alkaline > Saline | place...
TCCCAATCTTCGCATGAAGTTCTTTGACTTCGGCCTCGTTGTCTTCCGCTCTCCGGACCTTGTCAGAGAACACGCCCGTCAGGCCATCAATCGCCTGCCGTTTCCATGTTGTCACCTGCGTTGGATGAACCTTGTGCTTGGCTGCAATCTCTTGCGCCGTCTTGTCACCACGCAGCGCTTCGAGCGCCACAGTAGCTTTGAACTTGTCTGAAAAACTGCGTCTCTTCGTCATTTGTGTATCCTGTCTTCAAGCTTGGATACATCTTAGCACGCTGTCCAGTTTTGCCGGACCACTTCATAGGCATCGCCCGCGAACAGGCTGGCGGCCACAATCGAAAGATCCGTCGCTACCATCATGCCAAGCAGTGCAATGGTGGCCTTGATCGCAGAGCGCACGATTATCAAGGCGCGCGGAGCGACATGGATAAAATCATCTGCTTGGCGGCGCATAAGGCGGGCAATCAAAACGAGGTAGATGCTGTTGATCCCGAGGATAAACACATCTGCCGAGATCGGGAAGTTTGCCAGTATTGCCAATTGCGCGAAGGCAATTGGCAACCCACCCAAAAGGAGCGGCCTGCGCCAGTTCGACCCCAGGTCCTGAGGCAGAGCCGAGAAACCGAGATAGGCTGAAGGTGCGACGATCACAGCCACCAACGGCTGCAGCCAAGCGGCCCAGGGCACGTCAAATGAAAGTCGGAGCCCGAGCAGCAGGCCGATACTCGCCAGGGTCAGAAGAAAGGGGCACAGGAAAAGGCATGCGGGTATCTTGCGCCAAGGCAAACGCTGCGATTGTCGTCAGAACACTTCCGGGCTAAACGAGGGGCAGAGTGATCATTGATCTTCCTTGTGGCCAAGTAACGACCTGTTCGTCGCTATACCGCAGCTTTTCGACGAAGCACGTTGCGTTAACAGCAGCTCAGGTTTCCTTGTGGCGCGCACCGATGATGGGAGGCGCTTGTGATCAGCGCCTCCCAGTGATTTTTACGAAGCGGGCATCGCCATCTTGAAGGTCTCGTCGCTGCTTGCTTCAAACACGCCTTCACCAATTACAACAAAGTCATATCGCTCGTAGAACGGCAGATCGATTTTGTTGTCTTTGAAGACCTCGACTGTCAGCGGTCCTTTGCTGGCAACGATATGGTCTAACATTTGACGCCCCCAGCCTTTGCCTTGCGAGGAGGGGGCAAGGAACAAGCCCCCAATTTCTGTGCCGATCATAGCGATAAAGCCGACTGGCGCGCCATCGTTTTCCAAGACCCGTGTTTCGGCATTTGGCAGATAGATTTCGCGCATATCTCTACGTATTTGGTCCCTGACTTTATCCTACAGAAAAGGGTGCGCGAGAGGTTCTGCATTATCCCAGATTGTGATCAACGCATCGGTATCTTCAGTTTTGTATTCACGTATCATCTTCTCATTTCCTGTTTTTCCGCTGGATCGCGTTGATCATTTTGCGAAGTGATTTATCGGCGGTTTTGCGTTCGGCCAACGAGGACGCGTTAAAGCGTTCCTCCGCTGCCAGTTTGATCCATCGCGCCAGTCGGTGAGGATCAATCTCGCCGCGCTCCAATGCACCTTGGATGGCGCAACCTGGTTCGCTGTCGTGTCTGCAATCGCTGAAACGGCATTGCTGAGCCAAAGCAATGATGTCAGCAAACACATCTGCAATCCCGCTCTCAACATCGGTAAGTTGAAGCTCTCTCATGCCAGGCGTGTCCAGCACCGCGCAGCCCTCTGCTGTGAAATGCAATTGTCGCCGTGTCGTCGTGTGGCGACCCTTGCTGTCATCTTCGCGAATGGCAGCCGTACCGGCCACACCATCTCGAAAGAGAGCATTGACCAATGTCGATTTCCCGACCCCGGACGACCCCAGAAAGGCAATCGTTTGGCCCGGCTTGCACCATGGAGCCAACCTAGCAATTGGTTCTTCACTCAAGGCATTGAACGCTTCGACCAGAACGCGGTTTGAAATCGCGCTTGCCGCTTTCACGTAGGCTTCTGGAGCGTCGCAAAGGTCTGCCTTGGTCAGCAAGATCACAGGCGTCACCTCCGCCTCGAACGCCAACGCCACATAGCGTTCGAGCCGCGCGATGTTGAAGTCCTTGTTACAGGACGACACGATAAAGACCGTGTCCACGTTGGCGGCAATCAGTTGCCGTTTGCGGTCGGAGCCCGGAGCACGACGTTCAAAGATGCTGCTGCGTCGCAATACCTGACTACTGGATGGTTTTTGCTGATCATAAAGCAACCAGTCACCGACTGTCGCATCCGGCCCCGGCTGGATGAGCGTATCAAGATCTGCACCCAGCACGTGCAAGCCGTTTCTGTGAACTTCAACCACACGAACCGGTGGTGCTTCGGTCGCTGCATCAAGATCGGTTTGTTGACTGAAAAAGGGCTTCCAGCCAAGCCTTTCCAAAGGAGAGGCACGCGCTTTGGGATCCTGCCCGAACCCGAAGGTGGCAAGAAATTGGAATAGTCCCGTATCATTTTTGGGATCTTTCATGTTCGGAGTAAGGGCCAAGCCCGCCCCACAAAATTTAAATTGACCAGATATACAAAGCAATTCGCCAGCAGCAGTCACGCGGCAGCGTTGATTTCGTTTAGCTTTGCTTCGGGAGGGCGCTTTGCCTCCCCGCATTATCGGGTCATAAAATCTCCATGAATGTGATTATGGCGTAAATCAGTGTGCTGATTTTTGCAAGCTTTTGAGTTTTGCGGATCGTGACAGGCGCACAATCGTGCGCGATGCAGTATCAAGGAACAAGGGCTTTATGCTGCCCTCTGGCGGTGCAGTGAAAATCAATCTTTGATGGTCGCCTGCATATCAGCTTCATCTGATCGCTCCATGAGATTTCGCGCTTGCAGAGAATGACCGGAAACGGCCGTTTATGCAGACGTGCTTCAACCTATCCGAATTGAAGCCCGTCCGTCGTCATATAAAATGGGACATCAGAGCGGCTTGAGCATTTGATGCTCTGGCCCGTTTGAGTAATTGATTTTGCTGCTTGTTTTTGATGTTGCAAGCGGCGTTGCCCATTGCCCGGCAGGGTATTGCGCAGCAATGCCCCCGAGAGGGCAAGCTGGTTTTGCCCAATCCGGACGGCATGTCCTTCGTGCCGGTAGCGCTAGAAGAGCCGGTTGATGCCATTCCAGCCCCTGCTTATCCTGATACGGCAATGGGCACGCTGGATGTATCACATGGCGATGTGACAATCCGCTTGGACGCTGACACGCGCGCTGCACGCATTGCCGAGATCGTGGCTGCGTTGTGATCCACCCGTAGCAAGGGGTGCGGATCTTTGTGGCGACCAAACCGGTGGACTTCCGCCACCGGTACGATGGTTTGGCGGGCTGGTGCAGCGCCATTTGCAAAAGAAGCCCTTGATGGGGCAGTATATGCGTTCCGTGCAAAGCGCGCGGATCGGCTCAAGATGATCTGGTGGGACGGCACTGGCTTGGTCAAGGCCCAAAAACGGTTGGAACAAAACGCGTTGGAATGGCCGACCATTCGGGACGGTGCTTTTTGGCTTGATCCAGCGCAATTAGAGGCGCTTTTTGCAGGATTGGATTGGCGGCGCGTCACTGCATTGGAGAACCACAGGCCTATTTCGCTGACATCCTCGACCGCATCTACGATCACAAGATCAACCGGCTTTATAAGGCTCCCGTAGAACTCGGCGCCGATGACCATGCAGAACAGTCAAGCAGGATAAACCGCAGTCTCAATGGAGCGGTTACGCTTATTGCCCTAGGTTGTTTTTTTCTTTGTCCGGATGGTGTCCGTTTGGAACGCAAGCCCCAAGCACCCGCACCCTTTTCTTGAAGCAGTAATTTTACCCATTTTTGCTATGCTGCATATCCGATAGCAACATTTGCCCCAGAGATGTCAGACCACATCATGGCTCGGATACAGCACAATTAGACCTCACTTTCTGCGTGCGTATGTTTTTTTTTTGCCACCAAACCCGAACTATTTCTGTCTTCTAATAAACAACCCCAAGTTTCCATCATCGCCCGGCACCGTCCTAGTATGTCGCTGTGCTGATAGGCCCGCTCTACGGCTGAACCTATAAAGTGCACCAATGCGATTTCAGCCATATCATGTTGAAAGCCCTATTCTGCCGCCAACTGGCGAAAGGTCGAGCGCAGCCCGTATAGCATGGCTGGGCGCTTGCTACGGAGGGCCAAAAGGCCTGCGCGGCATGCCTTCTCTTCGCTTTCCTGCATCCGGCGCATAACAGCGGAAATGCTCCTATCTGAAAGCATCCCGCCACTCGGTGCGAAAAACACATAGCGGCTATCCTTCATCCGGGGCAGGGTGCGCAAGATAGCCACGGCCTGCGGTGTCAGGGGCACGCGGTGTTTGCGCTCTGCTTTCATCCGCTCTGCCGGTATCGTCCATGTCGCATATTTCGCACTCCTGATCCACCATCGGGACCAAGGTCCAATTCATCCCACGTCATTCCTCTCACCTCACCAGACCTTGCAGCGGTCAGGGTCAGGAATTGCAACGCCTGCGCTGCCATCCCTTTCCGTTGCGCAAGGCTGCGCCACCATTTCAGTACATGGTCCAGCGACAAGGCTGGTTGATTGCCACCTTTCGTCACCTTGGACGGTTTCGGCAGGATTTCGGCAAGGTTGCCTTTCCACTTTGCCGGGTTGTCGCCAGTCCGGTGTCCTGCCACAGCAGCCCATGAGAGCACGTTCTCAATCCGCCCGCGCAGACGCTTCGCGGTTTCTGTTTTGGTCTGCCAGATCGGTTCCAGCACGCGCAGCACATCTTGCATTGTGATTTCGCTGACACGCTTCGACCCAAGAACCGGATTCGCATAGGTATCGAGTGTCGAGAGCCATTGCTTGCGATGCTTGTCGTTCCTGAATTCATCCAGCTTATTTGCGAGGTAGTGTTCGAGTGCCTGCTCAAATGTCAGCACGGAAGCGGCCTTGCGCGTGTCCGCCAATGGGTCCCTACCTAGCATTGCCTTGCCGCGATGCTCTAGCGCCATCTTGCGTGCAACTGCCAGCGGAGTAGGCTGCAAAGGCCAATTTCGCTGCGCTTGCCGTGTATGGTAATACGTTGGACCCATTGCTTTGCACCGTTGGGACACACGCGTAGGAATAGCCCATGCCCATCAAAGTATTTGCCCGGATCAGATATGGTTTCGACCAATCGAGCGCTCAGAGCCTTCTGCGGCTTTCGAATTCCAGTTTCAGTCACAACGCGTCCCACATGATGTCCCCCACCGTGCTGCGGATTGGATGGGGATATGATGGAAGTTTCCCGACGTTAAAAGGACTGGCGCAGGATGCGTGCGGAGGCCACTGCGGAAGAGTTAGAGAGTTACAACTACATGTTGTCAGATCGGGCTTGATGCGGTGTTATATGCTGGCACGAAGTGTGAGGTGGAAGCCTTTGCTGCACTATTATTTAAGGGCGCGGTTCCTCTTAAGTGAGGTGGCGGCAAAGTACCGGTGATTGATGAAGGCCAGGTCAGGGACCTCCACGTCCCATTTTCCGGCAACACATGCTTGCATGGGTGAGGGGGGGGCAAGTCGGCGAAAGGGTATAAGACGCATGCCTATTTGCTGTGCAGCCTGCGTGTGGAGCAGCGAAATCAGATATGGTGGGTGAACATCACTTGTCTGCCAATGCGTCGCGGGTTCCTCTATCTGGTGGCGGCGATCATGGGCTGGCAAAACCAAACATTCTTGGCATGGGGGATATCGAACACGCCGGATGCAAACTTCTGTGTCGACACGCGGAACAAAGCCATCTATCGGTTCGGACCGCCGGACATCATGAACAGCGATAAGGGATCTCAGTTCACGTCATTTGCGTGGATAGACCGCCTGTGTCTGTTCGGCATCCGCATCTCCCCCTCATGATGAAAACATGCCTTGCCGGGCAGTGGATGGACGGCAAAGGCCGCTACTTGGATAACATCTTCATCGCGCGCCTGTGGCGCACCCTGAAATACAAGTGCGTCTGTCTGCATGCTTGGGAGACCGGATCGCAGGCCCGCGCTGGTGTCCAAAACTTGATGGAGTTCTACAATTACCACCGCACGCACATAGCCCTTGGCAGCTAACCACCGACAAGTGGTCTACTCACTGCAAATCGAAGTCACGCACCCTGATCAGCGGGAGCAAATCAGACCTCAAAAAGCGTTAGATCCTGTCCAAGGAATGGCGAGCACCTTCCAGTCTGGGAGCCACTGGTATCAACACCCATCTTCAAACAAAATCTTGCCATCGCATCACCGCGAACCCAGCCGATCGATCAGCGCCATCGCTAATGGCCATAATCAGAAGGACACCAGCCAGCAGCTACCGTTGAGCTTCAGACCCTGAAACAGAGGTCGCTCTAATCCTGCCACAATCTGTCTTAAATTTACCTGAAACTGCGCGAATTGACGCCGCAAACAGTTTGTATCCACATCGGAAACAACGGGATGCGAGTGCGATGCCAACCACATTCAACTGGATATACTTGGGTAATGAGCCCCTTGTGCTGGACTCTATCGAGGGCAACAGCAATGCCGAGAACGCCGACCTGTTTTTGGGCCGTGTTTATGGCACAGCAGGTGAGCCACTTTACCAGAACATTTCCAGTGTGACCACCATCGACAATGGTGGCTCGGCTGGTGCTCTCGACATGAACAACAACACCGCGAATGACGCGTTCTCGACCGATATCGGCAGCGGGACCCAGACCTTTACCTTTGATGGCCTGAGCGTTTTCAACGCCACGATCACCTATGCCAACGGACTTACACAAGAGGTTACGGCAGTTCTGGCACAGTCCACGACGGGCGAATTATTCCTTGCGCCGGAATTCACCAACAATGCCGATGTAGGCTTCTTCGAGGCTGGTCCGATTGTGTCCATGAGGTTGGATGACGTGGATTCCAGCACCAATACCAACCTTGGGGCCAACCGCCTTCTTCAGGGCTGGGATGACGGCGTGATCGACGGCACCTCTGGCGATGATCTTATCAATGCTTCTTATGTGGAGCCGGTCAACTCGGGCTCGGATCGGGTCGACAATGGCGACGGGCTGAGCGGTCCCGGCTTCAACGATGACGTGATCGACGCAGGTGCCGGCAATGACACCGTGCTGGCAGGGCTGGGCAATGACTCGGTTTCTGGCGGTACGGGCAATGACTCGCTGAGCGGACAGGCCGGAAACGACACGCTCCTCGGTCAGGATGGCGCCGATACGTTGATCGGTGGCGCGGGCGATGACAGCCTGGAGGGAGGCACGGGCAATGATGTGCTCTATGGCGATGCCGGCCAGGCGGAGCGGTGGAATTATCAGGTTTTCACCCGAGATTTCACCTCGGCCAACGGGCAGGCTTTCACCATCGAGAGTGGCTCACTTGCGGCCTCTGGCACTTCTGCCGGTTTCGATGTTACGGGCCACGGCCAACAGGCGACGGGTCAGAATGATCCGAACGATTACGGAATTATCTATACGTCAACGCTGATTGCCTCGGCAGATGGCGTTTATCGGTTCGAGACCACCTCGGATGATGGCTCGACCCTTCGCATTTTTGACAGCCAGGGCAATCCGGTCACCTTTACCAACCAGAACGCCACGACCGGGACGTTTCTCGATAACGATTATCATCAGGGCGCAACCACCCGCTGGGGTGAAGTGACGCTGGAGGAGGGTCAAAGCTACACCATCGAGGCGCGTTACTGGGAGAACCTCGGCGGCAATGTGTTGTCAGGGCGTGTGACTCCTCCGGGCGGCACGGCACAGGATCTGGCCACCAGTCCGCTGATTGTGGGCACGGATAGTATTGTCGGCAATGATTTCCTCGATGGTGGCGCGGGGGCCGATCTGGTCTTTGGCGAGGGCGGCAACGACACGCTGATCGCGGGCGAGAATGACACGCTCTATGGCGGCGATGGCGATGATCTGTTTGCGATCGACACATCCACCGGGGCAGGTGGGGGAACCATCACCATCGTAGGCGGAGAAGGTAGTGAGACGGGCGGAGATACGCTTGACCTGAACGGGTCACGCACAAACATCACATTCACCAATACCGATGATGCGGCGGGGGGGCTTTCGGGTACCTTTACTACGGCTGACGGCACGGTTGTGAACTTTTCCGAAATTGAGAACATCATCTGTTTCACACCGGGCTCGCGTATTCTAACGCCGCAGGGTGAGCGCGCGATTGAAACGCTGCGCATCGGTGACATGGTGGTCACCCGTGATCATGGGCCACAGCCGATCCGCTGGACCGGCAGCCGCACAGTAGCAGGTGTCGATAAATTTGCGCCGATTTCAATCGCCGCGCATGTGCTTGACGGCGCGACGCGTGGCCTGCTTGTGTCGCCGCAGCACCGGCTCCTTTTTACCGGCTACAAGGCCGAGCTTCTGTTTGGCTACGACGAGGTTCTGATTGCCGCCAAGCATTTGGTCGATGGGCGTGATGTGATCGTGGCTCCGCAAGCCGCAGTGACCTATATCCATATGATGCTGGATTGTCATGAGGTGGTCTATGCCGACGGTGCCGCCACCGAAAGCTTTCACGCAGGCGATGTCGGGATCTCGGCAATATCGGACCAATCACGCGAGGAAATGTTCAGAATCTTTCCGGAGTTGCGGGCCAATCCTAACGCTTATGGCAAGACCGCCCGCCAATGCCTCAAACGCCACGAAGCGCAGCTCTTGCTGCCGTGTCAGGCGCCTGTTCAACTCGCGGCCTGAACGGGCTGGTGAAAATATGACTGCGCGTTCTCGAGAGGCCGCAATGTCAACCAATTGGTGCCGCCACTAAACCTAATGAAAACCCAATCCTGCAAGCCTAATGTGGCATGAACCCGGTGAGGTGTTTGCCAAAAATGCATTCCGCCGCAGTTGAGGTAGGCTCGATTGCCATTGAAACGATCACAGACATCTGAAGGCGGCGTGGTTCTTCGCAAGGGCGCGAGCGGTCACGAGAAGTCTTTGATGACAACAAGACTGTTCGCTCATAGCCTGGCGGCATGTCGAACGGACCTTGGACAGATGCAGAAAACGACCTGATCGTCGCGGATTACTTCGCGATGCTGGCCGAGGATATGGCGGGCCGTCCCTACAACAAGGCACAGCATCGGCGCAGTTTAATGCCCCTTTTACACAGCCGAACTGAAGGCTCGATCGAGTTCAAGCATCAGAACATCAGCGCGGTACTGAAGGGATTCGGCGAAAATTGGATTCCCGGCTACAAGCCCGCGTTCAATTTCCAGATGACCTTGGTCGATGCTGTGGCGCGCTGGTTGGCATGGAACCCGGCATGGCTTGGGCGGATGCCGGGCACGCGACCAGTCACCGGCCTGCGCGAGGCTGCACAGATCTGGATTGGACCGCCACCAACGCTGTCTAACCAGCCGCCGCCGCAGGAACTGGAGCAGATGTTGCATGTCGCCAGAAAATTTGACGTGGCAGCTCGAGATGAACGCAACCGGGCCCTAGGCCGTGCTGGAGAAAAGCGTGTCGTTGTACACGAACAATCTTCACTGAAATTGGCTGGTCGCGATGATCTGGCGCGTAAAGTGCGGTGGGTTTCCCAAGAGGATGGCGACGGTGCGGGGTATGACATTGCGAGCTTCACGCCGGACGGGCGGGAGCGTTTGATCGAGGTGAAAACGACAAACGGCTGGGAACGCACGCCCTTTTATATTTCCCGTAATGAACTGGCGGTCGCCGAAGAGCGCCGGTCGGAATGGTGCTTGTTCCGCCTCTGGAACTTCTCGCGTGAACCGAAAGCGTTTGAGCTGCGCCCCCCGCTAGATGCCCATGTCTCGTTGACTGCGACGGCCTTTCAGGCGAGTTTTCATTGAGATCAAGGATGCCACAGTCCTCACTTTCAAATTAAGCCTTTCAGGGAAGAAAAGGCCGCGCATTTCCACGCATGTAGCGGTTCCATGCTCGACCTGTTCCAATATTTTGCATCAATACGCGATAGCTCCCCAGGGCCGTTTGAACAGCAAATACGTTTTCACATGGACGACTTTGAGGCGCGAACGACTTTCATAGGCGCGACCAACGCGTCCTCACCGGTTCCTGAGCTGAACTTTGCACTTGGACCACTCAAGTGGGGCTGCTCAGCTCAAAGAACGAGTGTTAAGTCAGCTACGGGCGTTTCTGGCCGTTCCCGAAGACGAGATACTTGAAGCTGGTCAATTGCTCTGCCCCTACGGGACCGCGTGCGTGCATTTTACCTGTCGCAATACCGATTTCCGCACCCATACCAAACTCTCCACCGTCCGAAAACTGGGTTGAGGCGTTGTGCATGACAACGGCTGAATCGATGGCACTCATGAAGCGTTTTGCTGCATCCATGTCTTCAGACATAATTGCATCCGTGTGGCCTGATGAATGGGCTTGCACAAACGTGATCGCCTCGTTCAGATCATCAACGATTTTCACGGAGATTACGTTGCTCAGATATTCCGTATCCCAGTCCACATCTGTGGCGAGCGACATATCAGGCAGGATTTTCCGTGCTTCTTCTTCTCCGCGCAGCTCACAATCGCCAAGCGCTTCTGCCAGGCGTGGCAGAACCTCGGACGCGATCTTGCGGTCGATCACCACGCATTCGGTTGCGCCGCAAATCCCTGTCCGGCGCATCTTGGCATTCTGGACAATGCCAATGGCCTTATCAAGGTCCGCGCTTTCGTGGATATAGCTGTGGTTGTTACCATCCAGATGCAACAGTGTTGGCACGCGCGCCTCTTTTTGTACCAAAGACACCAAGCCTCGCCCGCCGCGCGGGATAACCAGATCCACTGTCTCCGTGCTGTGCAACAATAGCTTGACCGCCTCGCGGTCACGGGTATCGACCAGCTGTACGGCATCTTGCGGCAGGCCCGCTAACTCGAGGCCCTGTTTCAGACAGGCGACGATGACCCGTGAGGAGTGCAGGCTCTCGGAGCCGCCGCGCAAGATGACCGCATTACCGGATTTCACGCATAAGGCGCCCGCATCAGAGCCAACATTGGGACGCGATTCATATATCATTGCGATGACCCCGATCGGAACGCTCACACGGTCGATCTTCAGGCCATTGGGTCTTTCAAAACGTGCTAGTGTGCGGCCCAGCGGATCGGATTGCAGGGCAATGGCATCCACGGCATCGGCCATTGCGGCCACGCGCTCCTCTGTCAGAGTAAGACGATCAACGAAAGCGGCATCCTTGCCGCTAATGCTGTCCAGATCAGCTGCGTTCGCCTCCAGAATCTCGCTTGTGCGGGCGCGCAGCGCCTTCGCGGCTTCAGTCAGCGCCAGATTGCGCTGCTCTGCTGTCGCAAGGGCAAGCTCCTGTGCCGCCGCTTTGGCGCGCTGGCCAAGAGCTGCAACAGCCGCTGTGATATCAGTCTCGGTTGTCGTTGTGCTCATATCATTCATATTTAGTCTCCTGTTCACGGCATAAACGCCCGGCAGTCATCTTAGTTCGGCGGCGCGGCGATATGCGGCCTGCACGGTATCATCCAAAATCGTATCCAGTTGCCCGTCGCGCCGTAGCTCGTCCAGTCCGGCCTGCGTGGTGCCGTTCTTGCTGGTTACGGAGTTTCGCAATTCTTCGAGTGAGAGGTCCGATTTGCGGGCGGTTTCGACGGTGCCGGTGATCGTATCAAACACCAAGGCGCGGGAGGTTTCCTCGTCAAATCCCAAGCGCTTGGCCGCCTCGACATAGCTGCGCATGATCTCGAAAACATATCCCGGCCCGCTACCGCTCACAGCGGTCAGGCGGTCGATCTCGTCCTCGCTTGCAAGGGGAACGCAGCGGCCGGTTTGCGCGATGAAGGCGGTGACATCCTTGACCTGCTCTTCGGTGCATAGGTCGTTTGCATAAAGCCCCGAGACACCCATCCCGACCATCGCTGCAAGATTTGGCATCACGCGAATGATCGCAGCATTGCCCACGATATCGGCCAGTGTCGCAATACTGCACCCTGCCGCGATCGAGACGAAACATCCCCCCGGTTTCAACGCGGGGATGTAGTCGGGCAGCAGTTCCGCGATCATCTGCGGCTTGATCGCGATGACAATCACATCGAACTCGGCGTGCGGCAGGGATGTCGCTTTTGTAACATGCATAGTGCCTTCCGGCAGGTCGGTTACGGCTGGATCCGCCACGGTAAACTGATTGCCATCGTGGTTGACCCACTGGCGTAACATCGCGCCGCCCATCTTGCCGCACCCGATCAAAAGTATCTTCATCTTCGGTTTCCTTTCTCTTCAGCGACCCCGCACGCATCGCGTGTGCACCCTGTTCAACGGGCGCCGGTTCAGCCGGTGGATTTCTATCGGCGCCTAACGGCCCAAATGCACCCCAACCTGCGCTGCAGTGCAGCAACCTGTTTGCATTCTCACTCTGGTTACGTGTTATACGTCCTCCGAGCACCTTAATGGGGTCTTGCTACATGGCTGCGTCCAAGGACGCAAACGGTTAGTATTTAAGGCCTAAAAACAAATAGATACCGGAGATATTACATGTCGACGAAGAAAAAGATCGTTGTTAAAATCGGATCCAGTCTGCTGGCGAACAGTGACAATTTAACGCTTCGCTATGCCTTTATGAACGGGCTGTTGAGTGACCTCGCACAGCTTCAGAAAGAGGGTCACGACATCATTTTAACGTCCTCTGGGTCGGTTGCGCTGGGTCTGAATATGGTTGGAAAACGCCCCGAAGACGCGGGAGTTCTGGACAAGCAAGCAGCGGCAGCCTGTGGTCAGCCACTGCTGATGAACGCCTATCGTCAGGTCGCATCAGAGTATGATTTGCAGGTCGCACAGATGCTGGTGACTGTCGACGACATGGAAGAACGCCGCCGCTTTCTGAACATTAAAAACACGATGCTCAGATTGTTTGAAAACGACATTTTACCGATCATCAACGAGAACGATTCCATAGCAACCCGCGACCTTCGCGTGGGTGACAATGACCGCTTGTCTGCCAAAGTGGCCCAAATGGTTGAGGCTGACGAGTTGATCATTCTGACCAGTGTCGAAGGTCTTTATGATCGCGATCCGTCTGATCCGGACGCGAAATTCATCCACGAAATTGAAGACGTCACCGAGCATCTGGAATCAACGACGGGTATCAGTGCGCTGGGGAGCGGCGGCATGCTGACGAAAATGCATGCGGCAAATATGGCGCAGAATGCTGGCGTGGAGACGATTATTGCAGAAGGCATCATAGAGCGGCCCGTGTCATCGGTTCTCAACAACGAGCGCCGTTTCACCCGTTGCCTCGTTCGTGGTGAAACGGCGTCGCCGTTGAAAGTATGGCTCAGCAACCGTTTGCAGGTCTCCGGAACGCTCGTCGTCTCCAATGAAGTGGCCGAAGGGGTCGCTAAAAAGAAACGCGGGATCAACCGGATGGACATTATTTCGCTTCAAGGCGATTTCTCGAAGGGGGATGTGCTGCACGTTTATAATGAAGATGGAGAGGAAATTGCCCGCGGGCTAACAAATTTCTCTTCCGAAGAAATAATGCTCCTGGCACGTCATCTGGACATGCCTGTTGAGAATGTCATCGGCTATAAGACGAAAAGCGATATTGTTGGGGCGGAAAATATTCTTGTCCTTGAGGAGAAGCATCTTCAACTTGAGGCACCGGAACATGATCTGAAAGTCGTCATCCCTGCATAGTTGAAAGCTCGTATCGGTGTTCGGCCGTTGACGCGGCCGGGCCAGGCTCCGTGCGTCAACGAAGTCCCGCAAAAACGGCAACGATGGCAGTTTCCCGCCATTGTCCAAAGAAGGTAACGATCTGGTACTGGACATCGCTGATGAGGGGATCGTTTTCCATTCTGGGCTCGATTGGAGCAAGCCATAGTTAGTGCTTCCAAAGCACGATGGCGGCCCCAACGCGCTTTGTCGCAAGATGTTCATCCAATTTTCATGGTATTGTAAACTTGACATCCCAAGCATCTCGCAATTGCCTTCCTTTTGTTTTCAGGGGGGCTTCACAATTGGAGAGATGCTTGTGACCAACCTTATTGGCGCCGCCCTTGGCATGGAAGATTTGCCGACCTACGCCCATTGGCTGAAGGATGGACAGCGCGATCTGGAGCTTCAGATGTTCCATAGTGCTGATGTGCTGGAGGGTGATTGGCGCCCGCTTGCGCAGGAGGTGACGCGTGAACTTGACGGCTATACCGGCCGTCTTGGGATTCATGGCCCGTTCTGGGGATTTTCCCTTGCTTCGCATGACCGCGACGTGCGCGCCATTGTGGCAAAGCGCATGGACCAGGCCCTTGATGTCTGTGCGGTGGTTGGGGCTACGCAGATTGTGATCCACTCTCCTTATACCACATGGGATTACAACAATCTGGATCTCTACAAGGCCGCGCGCGCAGGCGTGATCGAGCGTGTGCACCAGACATTGAAAGCCGCCGTCCGGCGGGCGGAAGATCAGGGCGTGACATTTGTCATCGAGAACATCGAAGATGTCGAGCCACGCGACCGGTTGACCCTTGCGCAGAGCTTTGACAGCGCGGCGGTCAGGCTGTCAATCGACACCGGTCATGCCCAGTATGCACATATTACCAACGGCGCGCCGCCGGTGGACTACTTTGTCAACTCAGCGGGGGATATGCTGCATCATATTCACCTACAGGATGCCGATGGCTACGCGGACCGTCATTGGGCGCTCGGTGAGGGTAACATCAGGTGGCAGGCGGTCTTTCGTGCGCTTGAGGCGCTGGACTCTGCGCCACGCCTGATCCTGGAGTTGCGCGACAAAGCGGGCATTCCGGCCTCGATGGAATATCTCGCCTCCAAAGCGTTGGGGCGCTGATATGCTGAAGTTTGTTGTTCTGAGCGATCTGCATCTTGTCAAAGAGGGGGCGTTGTCGTGGGGGCTGGATACCACGGCGCGTCTGCGCGCGGGTATCGAGGCGATCAACAGCCGCCATGCGGACGCAGATTTTTGCGTACTGGCAGGCGATCTTGCCGATCTCGGGGAATATGACGCCTATGTCCGGCTCAAGCAGTGTTTGGATGCGCTGACGATTCCGCTCCACATAACCATCGGCAACCACGACCATCGCGATACGTTTCTGGAGGTCTTCGGGGCGGATTACAGGGCCGAGACCGGCTTTGTCGACAAGGTGATCGAGCAGAAGGACCAGCGGGTGATCTTGCTGGATTCTGTGCGTACCGGGGAGCATGGCGGACATCTGGATCAAGCCCAGCTTGACTGGCTCACCGCGCGGCTGGACGAAGCGCCCGAAATACCCGTCACGATCATTCTGCACCATCACGCAAATCCGCTGCACACGCGGGTCGACCGGATTATTCTGGAAAACGGCAGCGCTCTGGTGGCGGTTCTGAAAGGGCGCGATGCTGTGCGGCAGGTGATCGCAGGACATGTCCACTATACGTCTACCGCGATGTGGCATGGTATCCCTTTCACCACGCTGGCTGGAGGGCATTACAATGTGACGATCCCTCTTGATCCAGACGCCGAAGTGACGCGACTGGACGGCCCTGCGCAAATGGCGGTTGTGCTGTCGGACAACGAGCAGACGCTTGTTCATTTCGACACCTATGTCGAGCCTGCAAGGACCATACCGGTGCCGACCTGAGACGAAAGTGATCTATGTGCGCTGGATCTTCGGGGTCCGGCGCGCACTGCCATTTGTGTATCAAAGAGAGAATAACAAACATTTACATAAGATTAACGAAGCTTTTACAATACTGTCAGCCCTCCGTCACATGCCTTGTCCATCATCCGAATGTGCGCTGCTGCGCTTGAAATTTGGAATGGAGACAGACAATGGAACGTATCATGGTGGGCACTTCCGTGCTTGCACTTGTGGCGCTTGCGGGCGGTGCTTTTGCGCAGGACAGCAAGATCAAGGTTGAGTACTGGTATGGTCTGAGCGGCCAGTTGGGTGATGCGGTGCAGGGGACCTGTGACCGCTTCAACGAGAGCCAGACCACATACGAGATTAACTGTGTCGGTCAGGATGGCTATGCCAATGCCGTGCAGAACACGATCGCCGCATTTCGCGCGGGGCAGCACCCGACGCTGGTTCAGGCCTATGACGCAGGCACGGCTGATCTGATGATGTCGGGCGAATTCTACCCCGTGTCCAAAATGATGAAGGACTTCAACATCGAGATCGACTGGGACGATTATTTCCCCGGTATCTCCAACTATTACGCCTCTTCGACGGGCGAACTTTACTCGATGCCGTTCAACAGCTCGACTCCTGTGATGTATTTCAACACGGCCGACCTTGCGGCGGCGGGGATCGACACACCGCCCGCGACTTGGGAAGATTTCGAGGCTGCGATCAAGGCGATCAAGGCATCGGGCAAGGAATGTTCATTCGCCTATGAGCCGTCATCCTGGATTGACATGGAGCAATTCTCCATGGCGCATGGTGTTCCGATCGCAACCAACAACAACGGCTATGACGGGCTGGACAGCGAGTATGTCTACAACACGACAGTGCACGTCAAACACATGGAAAACATCAAGCGCTGGTATGACGAAGATCTGCTGGAAATCCGCACCACGCAAGGTGGATTGAACGCGCGTGACAGCTTTGCCCAGGGCGAGTGTTCGTTCTACTTCGGCTCCGTCGCGAGCCACGCGGCCGTGGGCCTGCTGGTCGACGAAAAGTTCGGCTGGGACGTGGCGATGATCCCCGTTTATGAGGGGACGGAGCGTAAGAATACCGTGGTGGGCGGGGCGTCCTTGTGGGTGCTGTCGGGCAAATCCGACGACGAATACCGTGGTGCTGCGGAATATCTGAAGTTCCTTGCAACCCCCGAGAGCGAGGAATGGTGGGTGTCCAACACCGGCTACATCCCGGTGACCAAGGCGGGCTTTGCCGCGCTGAACGCCAAGGGTTTCTATGACAAGGCGCCCTACAAGGGCCGCGAGCTTGCGCTGAAATCGCTGACCTACACCGAGCCGGGGCCGCTTACGCGCGGGATCCGTCTGGGCGGGTTCATTCAGGCACGCAGCGAATGGACGAACGAGGTGCAGGCGGCGTTGCAGGGCGAGAAAACCATGCAGGAGGCGCTCGATACCGCAGCGTCACGCACCAACGATGTGCTGGCCAAATTTGCCCGTACCTACCGTGGCAAGAAGTTGCCCTGAGGCAATGTAGCAGGCAAAAATTTCCCTCGCCTGACCGGGCGGGGGAATTCTCCAGCATCGAGTAGGGCAGGGCCATGAGGCGCGCGTATTTCAAGAACAACTGGGTCGCCGCTTTGGTCGTCGCCCCGCAGCTTTTGATCATCTTCATCTTTTTCTACTGGCCGACCAGTCAGGCGCTCTATTGGGCATTCACGCTGGAACAGCCCTTCGGCGGCGGCAGCGAATGGGTCGGCTTCGAGAATTTCCGGTATCTGCTGACCGATAGCCGCTATTGGGACTCGGTGTGGATCTCGACGGTTTATGCGCTTGCGACCACAGCGTTGGCTATGGGCATGGCGCTGATCCTTGCCTTGTTCGCGGACCGGCAACTGCGTGGCTACAAGAGTTTTCGCATCGGGTTGATATGGCCCTATGCGGTCGCAGCTCCCGCCATTGGTCTGGCGTTCCGCTTTATCTTCAACCCGTCGGCGGGTGTGGCAAGCTATCTCAACCATGCTTTCCCGGACATCTGGAACCCGGTGATGAACGGAGACCATGCCCTGCTGATGGTGATCATCGCCGGGGCGTGGAAGCAGGTGTCCTACAGCTTTATCTTCTTTCTCGCCGGTTTGCAGTCCATTCCCCGTGCGCTGACAGAGGCAAGTGCGATGGACGGGGCACGGGTGATGCGGCGCATGCGGGACATCCAGTTGCCGCTGATCACGCCAACGTTCTTCTTTCTGGTCGTGATCAATATCACTGACAGTTTCACCGACAGTTTCGGGATCGTAGACACGATGACCTCTGGCGGACCCGCGCGGGCGACTAACCTGATGGTCTACAAAATCTACGAGGACGGCTTTCGCGGGCTCGATTACTCGGGTGCTGCGGCGCAGTCGATCATCTTGATGCTGCTGGTCGTCGCGCTGACCTTCATCCAGTTCAAATATGTCGAACGCCGCGTGCATTACAGCTGAGGAAACAGAGCCATGATCGAACGTACCCCCATTCTCAATATCGTAACCCATGCGATCCTGTTCACCGGCCTCGCCTTGCTTGTGGTCCCGATATATCTGGTTGTCGTCGCCGCATCCCAAACGCTGCCTGACGTGATGGCAATCCCCGCCAAACTGCTGCCGGGGGACCAACTGTTGGTCAACCTTCGCGCCGCGTGGCAGGAGGCGGAATTTTCGACGAAGTTCACCAACACGCTTATCCTTGCAAGCGGTGTCGTGGTCGGAAAGATCGTGCTGGCGGCGCTCACTGCCTTTGGCATCGTATTTTTCAATCACCGCTTGCGCATGCCGATTTTCTGGATGGTGTTCATTACACTGATGCTGCCGCTCGAAGTACGGATCGTGCCGACCTACGCGGTTGCGGCCAATGTGCTCTCGCCCCTGCAGTCCATTCTGGACTGGACCGGCTTGACCCGTGTGATCAACGCGGTGACCGGCGTTGAAGTCGCGCTCAACTGGAACCTGCTCAACAGCTACACGGGCTTGATCATGCCGCTGGTGGCTACGGCAACGGGCACTTTCCTTTACCGTCAGTTTTTCCTCACCATCCCGGATGAATTGGTCGAAGCGGCCAAGATGGACGGGGCAGGGCCGTTGCGGTTTCTGCGCGAAATCCTGATCCCGCTGAGCACCACAAATATGGCGGCTCTCGCCACGATCATGTTTGTGGTGGGCTGGAACCAGTATCTGTGGCCATTGCTGATCATCACAGATCCCGCCTACGGCGTCGCGGCCGTCGAGTTGAGCCGCCTTGTGCCCAACATGAACACCACGGGCGGAGACATCCCGAACTGGCACTGGGCCATGGCAGGCACTTTGATCGTGATGCTGCCCCCGGTCGTCGTCGTCATCCTGATGCAGCGCTGGTTTGTGCGCGGCCTCATCAATACCGAAAAATAGGAGGCCCCAATGGCCAATATCTCACTGCGCGACGTGCGTAAACTCTATGGCAAGGAAGAGGTGATGCAGGGCATCAACCTCGAGATTGAGGACGGCGAATTCATTGTGATCCTGGGGCCTTCGGGCTGCGGAAAGTCGACGCTGCTTCGGATGATCGCGGGGCTGGAGGCGGTATCGACCGGTGAGATCCATATCGGCGGCACGTTGGTGAACGATCTGGAGCCGCGCGAGCGGGGCTGCGCGATGGTGTTCCAGAACTACGCGCTCTATCCGCATATGACAGTGGCCGCGAATATCGGTTATGCGCTCAAGGTTGCGGGGATAAAGCGGGCGGAACGGGACGCACAGGTAGCAGCGGTGGCGCGCTCTGTCGGACTGGAGGATTTCCTGGACCGTAAACCCGGGCAGTTGTCGGGCGGGCAGCGCCAGCGTGTGGCGATGGCCCGTGCCATCATCCGCTCTCCAGAGGTGTTCTTGTTCGACGAGCCGTTGTCGAACCTTGATGCCACCTTGCGGGTGCGGATGCGCCATGAGATCCGGCGAATCCATACCCGTATCGGTGCCACGTCTGTATTCGTGACACATGACCAGCACGAGGGCATGACTCTCGCCGACAGGATCGTGATCATGAACAAGGGCACGATCGAACAGATCGGCAGCCCGGAAGAGATCTATGACCGTCCCTTGTCGGTCTATGTGGCAGGCTTTATCGGCTCTCCAGCAATGAATTTCATGAGCGGATCTGTAGACGCTGCGCGCTCTTGTATCCGCTTGGAGGATCATGGCCAGATCGACATCACCCGCGACCGTGCCGTGGCGCTTGATGGCAAACAGGTAAGGATCGGGTTGCGTCCTGAGAATTTGAAGATGGTCGCGGCCGGTGACGGGGACTTTACGGGCCGTTTCGAATTTGCCGAGGAGTTGGGCTCAGGACGCCTCTATCACTTTTTGATCGAGGATCTGTCGGTGACTGTCATCTCGCCGCAAAAGCTTGACTTTAAGTCAGGCCAGCCCGTTGGTCTGCAAATGGACCCTCAACATGTCCACATATTCGATGAGGCGACGGGGGTACGACTTGATATGCTGGAGCCGGTTCGCCGCTTGGAAGCGGTTGCGGTGGCCGAGTAGCGCGGGCAAGCGCAGTTTCATAAAACTGTATCAATTTGTACACAAAGGCGTTTCAAAACAGGTCTACTCCCCACCTCAACACTGGGGGTTAGACTATGCTGAAACTCGACAACGTTACAAAGTCATTCGGTGAAAACACCGCGGTACGCGCGGCCAGTTTCACCATTGAAAAGCCCGCAATGATCGGGATTATCGGCCGCTCGGGGGCGGGTAAGTCCACGCTGCTACGTATGCTGAACCGGCTTACGGACGTGACGTCCGGCGAGATCACGTTTGACGGCCGGGATGTGACCCGCCTGCGTGGCGCGCCAAAGCGTGCATGGCAGTCACAATGCGCGATGATCTTCCAGCAGTTCAATCTGGTGCCCCGGATGGATGTTGTCTCGAACGTGCTGCATGGCACGCTCAACCGCCGCTCGACGCTTGCGACAATGTTCAACCTCTATCCGGACGAGGACATCCACCGCGCCATCAATATTCTGGAGCGTCTGGGCATTGCACAACATGCGCCGAAACGGGCCGAGGCGCTTTCGGGTGGCCAGCAGCAGCGGGTCGCGATTGCCCGCGCGTTGATGCAGGATCCCAAAATCATTCTGGCTGATGAGCCGATCGCCTCGCTTGATCCGATGAATGCGCAGGTGGTGATGCAATCACTGCGCGACATCCACGAGCAGGACGGGCGCATGGTCATCGCCAACCTGCATACGCTCGACACCGCGCGTCGCTACTGTGACCGCGTGATCGGGATGCGCGACGGGGCCATCGTGTTCGACGGCACACCAGAGGAGCTGACGACGGCAACCGCGCGCGAGATTTACGGTGCCGACGAGACCTTCTCGGAAGCGACCACTTCCACCGAGATCGAAACAACCGATACGCAGCAGCGACCGCTGACCAGCATCGCTGCGCAATGACACCACCCTTTTACTCTGCACGCCGCAACGGGGTGCATCCACAAAAGAGAGATATCAGATGAAAAAGATCATCACACTTGCCCTTATGACCACCGCCCTCTCCGGCGCAGCAATTGCCCAAGAGACAGCCATCACTGAATTCCGTATCGGCATTCTGGGCGGCGAGAACGCGCAAGACCGTATGAACAGCAACGAATGCCTGCGCAGCGTCATCGAGGATGCCCTCGGGGTGCCGACCAAAATCTTTGCGCCTGCGGATTACAACGGCGTTATTCAGGGCCTGCTCGGGGGCAGCATTGATCTGTCGCTGATGGGGCCTTCGTCCTACGCTGCGGTGCATATTGCTGATAAGGATGCGGTCTCGCCCATTTTGGTGAAGGTCAACACGGACGGCTCTATCGGCTATTATTCCATCGGGTTTGCGCGCACCGACAGCGGCATCACCTCGCTCGAAGGTCTCAAGGGCAAGGTGTTCGGCTTTGGTGATCCCAACTCCACCTCCGGCTATCTGATCCCCGCCATCGAGATCCCCCAGACTACTGGCGCGACGATGGAGAATGGCGACTACTTCGGTGAAGTGAAATTCACCGGCGGTCACGAGCAAACCATCGTAGCGGTCAACAACGGTGACGTTGCTGCGGGCGTCACATGGGCGGACGGTCAGGGCAACTGGGAAGACGGCTATAACTTCGGCGCGCTGCGCAAGGCGGTAGATGCCGGTCTGATCGACATGAACGATCTGGTGGAAATCTGGCGCTCCAAGCTCATTCCGGGCGAGCCTGTCGTTCTGCGCAATGCACTGCCTGACGATGTGCGCGCGACAGTGACGGATATCATCGACACGCTCGGCGAGACCGATCCCGCCTGTGCCGCAGCGATAGCAGGTGGCGAGGTGATGGGTTTTGATCCGATCACCCATGAAGCCTACGACTCCATCGTTGCGGCTCGTTTGTCACAATCGAATTGAGCGAATTTATTTTAGCATCTTCTGCTGGCCCTGTCCTGTCGACGGGGCCAGCACTTTAATATCGGGGACACAGAATGGCTGATGTTTCACAATCCGGCGACATTTCGGCACATATGAGCGCGACCTATCTGGCCCAGATGAAGGCCAAGCGGCTGATGAATTTCATCATACTGATCGTATTTCTGGCGCTGTTCATGTCCGGATTCGCCACAGCGGAGAGCCGCAATGCAGGCGGTTTTCTGGAGGGGCTGGGGCATGTCTTTGATTTCCCGGCGGCCATGTTTTCGGAGGCGATCGAACGCGCACATCTGATGCCGGGCTATCTTTTGAAATATCTGCCCTCGCTGATCGAGACGGTGAACATTGCAGCTGCATCAACCCTGCTGGGCGCACTTCTCGGCTTGGTGATCTCGCTGATGGTGACGCGTGGCTTTGCGCCGGTCACCTGGGCCATCGGCCCGCTCCGCCGCGTGCTTGATATTCTGCGCGCCGTGCCGGAGATCGTGATCGCACTGGTGCTGATCTTCATGTTGGGCGGCGGGCCGGTGCCTGCCATGATAGCCATTGCCCTTCACACGGTTGGCGCGCTGGGCAAGCTGTTCTCGGAGGTCAATGAGAATGCCTCGCTCGAACCGGTGGAGGGGCTTGCATCCACTGGAGCGGGGTGGGTCCAGCGGATGTGGCTCGGGGTGATCCCTCAGGTCGCGCCCAATTACCTCAGCTATGCGCTGCTGCGTTTCGAGATCAACATCCGCGCTTCTGCGATCCTTGGTTTCGTGGGCGCGGGCGGCATCGGATATGACCTGCGCAACACCATGAGTTGGGGCGTTGGCAAATACGACGAAGCGGCAGCGATCTTTCTCCTGCTGTTCGGCACCATCGTGCTGGTGGATCAACTCTCCAGCTTGCTGCGCAACCGTCTCACCCATGGTGCGCGGCACACGGAGATAACACAATGAACACTGCAACATTACAGTCACAGACCGTGCTGCGTTTCACCCGTAAAAAGCGCCTCACGCTGGCAGTTCCTTTCGTGATTGCCGCCTATTTCGCTTATATCTTTGTGACTTTCGACATTGCTGGCCTTGGCGCGCGTGTGAACCTCGACAACGCCCGCACGCTGGTCTCCGACAGCTACAGCTACAAGACCCATGTCACACAGGACAACCGTGACGGCAGTCTCTCCATGTCGATCGAGGGAGAGCGCAAGGCGCAGTACCCCGACGGCATGGCACCGGATTGGGTGACCACGGGCGAAGTCACGACCGTCGATCTGGGCGAAGGGCATGTGGTCACGCTTGGGCCGCAGGTGCGCTATGTGATCCCCGGCTATGGCACGGTGACTGCAGAGCCGGATAGCACGGGTGTGAACGCGACCTTCCCCACAGGACCGCGGCCTGATTTCATCAACGCCTCCAAAAATCGTGTAATGATCGCGACAGATGCTGGCCGTCTGACAATCACCCGCAACCGCGCGGAGGTGTTCAAATACAGCATCGGCTGGGAGATCTTCTTCTTCACGCTGGACAGCCCCTATTACGGAATGGGCATCGGCGAGCTGGCAGTGCGTGCGCTGGACGGCGAGGCAGGGGCCATCGCGTCAGCTTTCTGGACCAACACGATGTGGCGGCACGGCGATGTGTTCTGGGCGCTGTTCGAGACGTTGCTGATGGCGTTTCTGGGTACATTCGGTGCGGCCATGATCGCGCTGCCGTTGGCCTTTCTGGCAGCGCGGAATTTCACCCCGCTGGGCGCGCTGCGCTTTGGCGCGCGGCGGGTGTTTGATTTCCTGCGCGGGGTCGACGGGCTGATCTGGACCATCGTGCTCAGCCGCGCCTTTGGTCCGGGGCCGATGACCGGCGCGCTGGCGATCCTGCTCACCGATACAGGCTCCTTTGGAAAGCTTTTCTCCGAGGCGCTTGAAAATGTAGACGAAAAACAGATCGAGGGGGTCGCCTCGACGGGGGCCAAGCCGTTGCAGCGCTACCGCTTTGGCGTGATCCCGCAAATCACACCGGTGCTGCTCAGCCAGATCCTCTACCATCTGGAATCCAACACCCGCTCGGCGACCATCATCGGGGCCATCACCGGCGGCGGGATCGGGTTGCTGCTCACTCAGGCCATCGCGACCCAGAAAGACTGGGAGGAAGTCAGCTATTACATCGTGCTCATTATCCTGCTGGTGATCTTCATGGATACGCTTTCGGGCTGGCTGCGCCGCAAGCTGATCAAGGGCGACGAGGGAGGGCACTGATGCCGCGTCTTATGGCTGATGCGCCCTTCATCCACCCTGATTGTGAGATAAACGATGTCACATTCGGGCGCTATACCGAGGTCGGCAAGGGGAGCCGTCTGGCGCATAGTCATTTGGGCGACTATTCCTACTGTGATCGCTACGCCGATATTGCCAATGCAACTGTCGGCAAGTTCTCCAACATCGCGGCCTTTGTGCGCATCGGCGCCACCGACCACCCGATGGAAAAGGCGAGCCTGCATCATTTTCACTACCGTTCAGCCTCGTATTTCGAAGATGTCAACGACGATGACGCATGGTTTGACCACCGCCGCTCGCGGCGGGCGATGATCGGGCATGACACATGGCTGGGGCATGGCGCGCAGGTCAGACCCGAGGTGACCATCGGGCACGGTGCCGTGATCGCGGGCGGGGCAATCGTAACGCGTGATGTCGCCCCCTATATGATCGTTGCGGGCATTCCTGCTGTGCCGCTGCGTGCGCGCTTCGCGCCTGATATCGCAGAGCGGCTGATGGAGCTTGCGTGGTGGGATTGGCCGCATGCGCGGCTGCGCACCGCACTGGTTGATTTCCGAACGCTGGGGGCCGAAGCTTTCCTCGAGAAATACGGCTCGGCTACGGCTGTATCAGCGTAAATGCCCCTCAGGAACCATCTAGGGTAAGGGTCACCTTGTCACCTGCGAACCATGTGCGGCCCACCTCAACGGGAATACCGTCACTGTCCACATTGATGCCGATGGTACGTAGAATGGGCGCATGTTCCGCAATTTGCAGGTGTAGGGCCTGCGTCGCGGTGGCAAGCTTGGCGTTCACCCGTGTCGATGCGCGGGTATAGTCCGTGACGCCTGAGCGCTGCAATGCTGCGGTGACGGAGGGGTTGTCCGCCAGATGCACCAGCAGGTCAGGGAACCTATCTGCGGGAAACGCGCTGTGAAACAGGGCGATAGGCTGGTTCTCGGTCATTGAAAGTCCCTCATAGACATGCACCTTGCCGCCCCGCGTGATCCCGAGTGCATCCGCCTCTGCACTATGTGCGGGGCGGGTTTCCAGCAGCAGGACTTTCTTGGCGGGCGTGCGCCCCGCAGCCGCAAGGTTCTGGTGAAAGCGGACGCGGCGTCCGATGGGATAATCTGTCGGTGTCATCGTCACGAAGACACCCGCGCCCCGTCTCGAATGCACCAGCCCTTCGTCGGCGAGCGCGGCCAATGACTGCCGGACTGTGTGCCGGTTCACGCCAACGCGGGTCGCAAGAGCCGCTTCCGTTGGCAGCTTGTCACCGGCGTTATACAAGCGGTCAGAGATGTCGTTTCGCAGCGAGGCTGCGATGGCTTTCCAGATCGGGGTGGCGCGGGTCATGTCATGAAAACTTCATACTTCCGGGGATTGGCAGGGCGCAGGGGTGATGATAATATTTGTCTAGTTGTATAGATTAATGTGAAAGCTGTCTAGATGAATGTGATGAGCGATCCGAACGCCGCGCGCAAAGAGTGGTTGGGCCTGTTGGCAAAATCGCCCGCCTCCCGTGTGACCGCGCTGTGGCAGGCGATGGGTGACAATCCCGCGCATACGGTTCTGCGCGCGCCCGAGATTGGTGGCGTTATGGTGCGTGGGCGGGCCGGCGCGATAGGCGCAGCCTTCAACCTCGGTGAGATGACTGTCACGCGCGCAAGTATAAAGCTGGCGGACGGGACAGTGGGCCATGGCTATGTGCAGGGGCGTGACAAGGCGCACGCCCTGCATGCCGCGCTGCTGGATGCATTGATGCAAACGGGTGCCGCCTCCCGCATTGAAGAGGCGATATTGACTCCGCTGCGCGATGTGATGGCCCAGACTAAGGCTTCGCGCGCTGCCAGGGCAGCAGCAACCAAGGTCGATTTCTTTACCATGGTACGGGGAGAGGACTGATGCAGGCACGCATTCTTGAAGGTGGATTTGAAAACGCTCCGGTCGCAGCATCCCATGCGTTTCGTGCCGTGATGACCGCAATGGCGCGTCCGGGCGAGATTGTGCAGGTTGTTGGCGCGCAGCCCCCGGCACCGCTGTCGCCTGCGGCCGGTGCGGTTTTGCTCACGCTGTGCGATCCCGAAACGCCGGTATTTCTGGCGAACAGCTATGACACGCAACCCGTTCGCGACTGGATCACCTTTCATACTGGCGCGCCGTTCGCGCAAGCGGCAACGGCGATGTTTGCAGTGGGCGAGTGGGACCAGTTGCCGCTGGTTGAGTTCTCGCGCGGCACGTCTGAATATCCCGACCGCTCGGCCACTTTGATTATCGAGAGCGGGACGCTCACCAACACCGGTGCGGTTTTGGAGGGGCCGGGCATCAAGGACCGTGCGCTGTTGTCGCTCCCCGAAACGCAAGCGTTCGGGGAGAACGCCTCGCTGTTTCCGCTGGGTCTGGATTTTGTTTTCACATGTGGTGACCGCCTTGCAGCGCTGCCGCGCACAACGAGGGTTGGTTGATGTATGTCGCTGTAAAAGGGGGCGAGCGCGCTATCGACAACGCCCATGCGTGGCTCGCCGAGGAGCGGCGCGGCGATCCGGATGTGCCAGAGCTGAGCATCGCGCAAATTCGCGAGCAGATGACGCTGGCGGTCAACCGTGTGATGGCGGAAGGGTCGCTCTATGATCCCGATCTTGCGGCGCTGGCGATCAAGCAGGCGCGCGGTGATCTGATCGAGGCGATCTTCCTGATCCGCGCCTACCGCACCACGCTGCCGCGTTTTGGCGGGTCAAACCCGATCGAGACCGGTGCGATGGAGTGTGACCGGCGTGTATCGGCCACCTTCAAGGATGCGCCGGGGGGGCAGGTTCTGGGGCCGACGTTTGACTACACCCACCGCCTTCTGGACTTTAAACTGGCCGCAGACGGGGAAGTGCCGAAAGCGGTAGAGGGCATTTCAGCCGAGGAGAAAACGCCGCATATCATGTCCTTTCTCGACCGCGAGAACCTGATCCAGAGCGAGCCCGAGGGGAAGGACGTTCCCGACGATCTGACCCGTACACCACTGGAATTACCGGCCAGCCGTGCGCTGCGGTTGCAGTCGCTAACGCGCGGGGACGAGGGATTTATTCTGGGCATGGCGTATTCGACCCAGCGCGGCTATGCGCGCAATCACGCGTTCGTGGCAGATTTGCGTATCGGTGCCGTTGCGGTTGAAATGGATATCCCCGAGCTCGGCTTCGCCATCGAGATCGGTGAACTCACGGTGACCGAATGCGAGACGGTCAACCAGTTTCAGGGCTCCAAAACCCAGCCGCCGCAATTTACGCGGGGCTACGGACTGGTGTTCGGCATGAGCGAGCGCAAGGCGATTTCGATGGCGCTTGTGGACCGCGCGCTGCGCTGGAAGGAGCTGGGTGAGGACAACCTCGGCGCGCCCGCGCAGGACGAGGAGTTCGTGCTGTATCACTGCGACAATATTCAGGCGACAGGGTTTCTGGAGCATATCAAGCTGCCCCATTACGTCGATTTCCAGTCCGAGCTGGAACTGGTCCGCAAGCTCCGCCGTGATGCGCTGGCGGCAGGGCAAGGCGATGGTCCGGATGCCTCCGGCGGGAGTTTATCTGGCACAATGAAGGAAGGGACAGGCGCATGAATGACTATAACTTTGCCTATCTGGACGAACAGACCAAGCGAATGATCCGCCGTGCGATCCTCAAGGCATTGGCGATACCGGGCTATCAGGTGCCGTTCGCCAGCCGCGAGATGCCGATGCCTTACGGCTGGGGTACGGGTGGGGTGCAGGTCTCGGCAGCAGTGCTGACGCCAGAGGACACGCTGAAGGTAATTGACCAAGGCGCGGATGACACGACCAACGCCGTCTCGATCCGGCGGTTCTTCCAGAAGACGGCAGGTATTGCGGTCACTGAGGCCACCGCAGAGGCAAGCGTGATCCAGACCCGCCACCGCATCCCCGAACAGGAGCTGCGCACCGACCAGATCCTGGTCTATCAGGTGCCGATCCCTGAACCGCTGCGTTTTCTGGAGCCCTCCGAAGTCGAGACGCGCAAGATGCACAGCCTTGAGGAATACGGTCTGATGCATGTGAAGCTCTATGAGGACATCAGCCAGCATGGCGATATCGCCACGGCATATGCCTATCCGGTAAAGGTCGAGGGACGCTATGTGATGGACCCGTCGCCTATTCCGAAATTCGACAACCCCAAGCTCGAGATGGCGGGTATTCAATTGTTCGGGGCTGGGCGTGAGCAACGGATATACGCGATCCCGCCCTATACGCAGGTTGTCAGCCTGGATTTCGAGGATTACCCGTTCCAGCCGACCAAAGCAGATCATGCCTGTGATCTGTGCGGCGCGCAGGACAGCTATTTGGACGAGTTGATCGTCGATGATGAGGGTGGGCGGATGTTTATGTGCTCGGACACGGATTATTGCACCACGCGGCGCCGCGCGGGCCATGTGGGCGCTCAAGGTGTCCCTTACGGAGAGGACGCGGCATGACCCCGCTGTTGCAGGTTGAGAATATCGCCAAAAACTATGGCGCGCGGATCGGGTGTACGGATGTGTCATTTGACCTTTATCCGGGTGAGGTTATGGGGATTGTGGGCGAGAGCGGCTCAGGCAAGTCCACATTGCTGAACTGTTTGGCAGGCCATCTGACGCCTGACCACGGAGCGGTGCGCTTTGACACGCGAGCCGAAGGCTTGCGCGATACCATCACAATGAGCGAGCCTGAGCGGCGGATGCTGGGGCGCACCGATTGGGCCTTCGTGCATCAACACGCCCGCGACGGGCTGCGCATGAATGTCAGTGCGGGCGGCAATGTGGGCGAGCGGCTGATGGCGGTCAACGCACGCCACTACGGCGAGATCCGCGCGCAGGCCATCGACTGGTTGGGGCGGGTCGAGATCTGTGAAGACAGGATTGATGACCGTCCAACCGCTTTTTCCGGGGGGATGCAGCAGCGTTTGCAAATCGCGCGCAATCTGGTGACAGGCCCGCGGCTGGTGTTCATGGACGAGCCCACGGGCGGGCTTGATGTTTCGGTGCAGGCGCGGCTTCTGGATCTGCTGCGCGGGCTGGTGCGCGAGATGGGGCTGAGTGCGATCATCGTGACCCATGATCTGGCGGTGGTGCGCCTGCTGGCTGACCGGCTCATGGTGATGAAGGATGGCCATGTGATCGAGACAGGCCTGACCGATCAGGTGCTGGACGATCCGCAACATGCCTACACGCAGCTTCTTGTTTCCTCAGTCTTGCAGGTGTGAGCCGATGATTTCCGTTGAAAATGTCTCTAAGTCCTTTGTGCTGCACAATCAGGGGGCTGCTGAAATTCCGGTCATGGACGGCGCGAGCCTGACTGTTTCCTCCGGCGAATGTGTGGCGCTGGTTGGTGCTTCCGGCGCGGGAAAATCTACGCTGATGCGGATGATCTATGGCAACTACCTGACAGCGTCAGGGCGTATCATGGTAGGCGATCTTGATGTGGCCACCGCCGCGCCGCGCGAGATTATCCAGCTGCGGCGTCGCACGCTGGGGTATGTCAGCCAGTTTCTGCGCGTTGTGCCGCGCGTCTCCACGTTGGAGGTGGTGGCCGAACCGTTGCTTGCCACGGGAACCACCCGAGAGGCGGCGTTGGCGCAGGCTGGTACGCTACTGACGCGTTTGAACATTCCCGAACGGCTGTGGCAGCTGAGCCCGACCACGTTTTCGGGCGGCGAACAGCAACGTGTCAACATCGCGCGCGGCTTTGCTTACCCCTATCCTGCCTTGCTTCTGGATGAGCCGACGGCCAGCCTTGATCCGACCAACCGTGCGACTGTGCTGGCCATGATTACAGAAGCCAAAGCGCGCGGCGCGGCGATTATAGGCATTTTTCATGATCACGCCGCACGCGATGAAATCTGCGACCGGCAACTGGATGTCACGCATTTCACCCCGGGCTTGGCGGGATGAGCGGCCGTTTGATTGCCATTGTAGGCCCTTCGGGTGTGGGCAAGGACAGCGTAATGCAAAGGGCCGCGGCGCGTGATCCGCGCATCATGCTGGCACGGCGCGTGATTACCCGTCCCGCCGATGCGGGCGGCGAGGATTTCGACGGGGTCACCGTTGCACAGTTTCAGGACCGGCAAGCCGCCGGAGAGTTTGCGCTCAGTTGGTCTGCGCATGGATTGTTTTATGGGGTACCGGCGTCCGTGGACGCGCAGCTTGCCAACGGCTGCGACGTGCTGGTCAATCTGTCGCGCGGTGTTTTGGTTCCAGCGCGGGACCGCTTTGCGCGATTTAGCACGATCTATCTGACCGCGTCACCGGAAGTACTGGCGGCCCGCCTGTCGGAGCGGGGGCGCGAAGACGCGGAACAGATCGCGCAGCGGTTGGATCGCGCGCAGGCGGCTTTGCCTGAGGGCATCACCGTGCAGCAGATCGACAACAACGGCGCGCTGGATCAAGCTGTCGAAGCTGTCCTTGCGCACCTCTATCCGGTGACGGTGTCATGATCGTCTTGGTTCGCTATCCCGTGCGCCTGAACGGCGGTTGCCGCATCCTGTCCCGGTCGGGCTGCCGATTTGCCCTTTCAAAAACCTGCCTGTCAACCAAGCAGCAATTTTCCTTAGCAGACTAACGTCTCTGCCAAAAATGCGTGATACATCAATGACCAACCAAACCATTTTCGCCAATGCCAACCTGATCCTCGATACAGAAACCGTCCGGGGATCTGTGGTGGTTCAGGACGGCAAAATCACACAGATAGATAGCGGCACCACCTTGCCCGCAGGTGCTATCGACCTGCAAGGTGACTACCTTGCGCCGGGTCTGGTGGAGTTGCATACAGACAACCTGGAGCGCCACCTGTCGCCGCGCCCCAAAGTGGACTGGCCCTACCGTGCGGCCATTCTGGCCCATGACCGCGAGCTGGCGGGAACGGGGATCACGACAGTTTTCGACGCGATCCGCGTGGGATCTATCGTGTCTGGCAATTCGCCGCGCTATGGGAAATACGCGCGCCAGATGGCTGACGAAATTCTGGGGATGCGCGCGGCGGGCCTTTTGCGGATCAGCCACCACATCCACTTGCGCGCCGAGATATGCTCGGAGACGCTGGTGGAGGAGCTGGGCGAGTTCACCCCCGAGGACCGCATCGGCATCATATCGATGATGGATCACACCCCCGGCCAACGGCAGTTCTCCGATATATCCAAGTTCGAGACCTACGTGCGCGGCAAATACAGTTTTGGCGATCAGGAGTTTCGCGATTACGTCGAGTTCCTCTACGGGGTTCAGGAAAAATTCGGCGCGGACCATGAGGCCGCTACTGTTGCCGCTGCTGTGCGGTTGGGTGCTGCCCTGGCCAGCCATGACGACACCACGTCGAAGCAGGTTGAGACGAGTCACGGTTACGGTGTCACACTTGCGGAATTCCCGACAACCGTCGAGGCGGCAGATGCCTGTCACGCGCATGGGGTTGCCACAATCATGGGGGCGCCAAACCTCATACGCGGGGGGTCCCACTCGGGTAATGTTGCGGCAGCGGAGCTGGCACAGCGCGACCGGCTGGATATCCTGTCGTCGGATTATGTGCCCTCGGGGCTGCTGATGGCTGCGGTGCAACTGGGCCAGATCTGGGGTGACTTGCCGCGCGGGATGGCTACAGTTACGTCGCGGCCGGCCAGCGCCGTTGGCCTGACGGATCGCGGGTCGCTCGTGGCGGGTCAGCGGGCAGATTTTATCCGCTTTGGCGTACACGATGGCACACCCGTCCTGAAAGAAACATGGAGCGCGGGTACCCGCGTTTCCTGAAGTGGATCAAATTTGCAGAGCTGTCTCCTAACTCAAGGGGACGGCTCTACTTAAAATTCTACCGAGATTCCAGATCGACGCAAAGTGAGGCTCCTTACGCTCCGTAGGCTCAGAACCCATCAATCCGGTTCTGTCATGGCTGTAAGACTTACCGGCGCAAGCGGTAGGGAAACGTGTGTGATCTATTTGGCTGGGGAAATACCAACCGGGGGACTTGGGGAAGGACAGAGGAGCCTAAACTGATCACTGCGCTGGCAGATCCGTTGCCTATTGCAATGGGAACAAGCGTGATGTCGGGCAACAGCGTAATGCCCGGCGTTGCACAGGCCATTGCCTTTCTCTGGCAGCATCGGTTGGCGGCTTTGCGTCAATGGCTTGGGGCACCGGCCGGTCCGGGGCCGGGGCGAGTTCATATCCGTCCTCCAACAGCGCCATAATCTGCATCCTTCAAGTCTTGAAAGGGAATGCGAATGGCACTGGATCCTGCGTTCAGCCCATCAAGCGGGCTCCAGGCCAGCTCCTCGTCGAGTAGATACACAGCTCGGGGACGGACACTTGACCCAAAAGACGGAACAACTCTTGGGCTATGTACGCGAAACGGGGATTGATCGGGTGTCTATCTTCGACACGCACCCCAATGCGGACCCTTTTTGCCGCCGCACCTTGGCTTACGGCGCAGATCTGTACGCCTACGGGCCACGGCGATAAGGTGTCCGAGTTCAGACATTTTGGCAGAAGATTTGTAACCTGCCAAAGGATTGCCTGCCGATGGCCGCCTGCGAGGCTGTTGTACATGATACGTTGATGATGCTGACAGCCCTGCAAATCAACATTTGCCGCAGACGCCTGCACACACCCGAAGACAAAGGGTGGTCGTAGCTGAAACTGCCACCGGATGGGATCAAGCGCCGGTGACCGACAGGAGGATGCCGCCACGACGGTTGCCTCGTCCCGCGTCTCCACAGGTTTGCGAGCTATCTGGGCGCTCTCTATCCGCTCAGGGCATAGCGGTGGATCTGGTGGAACATCCCGTCCACATCCTCGCCCATCAGCGTGATTGCATCGATCATAAGCGTTTCGGGCAGGAGCGGTGCAACCTGCGGTGACAGCGCGGCGATGATCTGTGTCGCTGCGTCTTCCCTCAATCGTCCGCTGAGCGTGAGGTGGAAGTGGAAATCATCAAAGATATAGGGATAGCCCCAGACCAGCATTTGCTGATCCTGACGCGGGCTGAGCCGCGCCCGGCGGCGGCGTGCGATGTCGGCTTCGCTCAGGGGGGCACGCAGATGGTCGAAATCCCTGACCGTGGCCGCTGCAAAATCGCGCAGGTTGGCCGGGTCATGCAGCGGGCGCAGAGCGACAAATCCGTTTTCATAGCGCAGCGCAAAAGGACCGGCGTCAAAGGCCGCGTGCTGCCGCGCAAAGCTGGCAGCAGCCTCTTCAACCGTTTCTTGATGCACACCAGACACAAGCGTAAACGGCGCTTTTAGCGTACCGTGAAGCCCGTATTTCTGCGGTGTTTGCGTAACGCTTGGGACATCCACACCAGCCAAGTCATAGCGGAGCGGGACAGCACCTGTGCTGCTGTCCCAGCCAAGCCAGGCCGCGCCCCAATCGGCAAGAGCGCCTTGGGGCGTATAAAAGACTGCGTATCGCTTGAACATAAAATCTCCATCGGAGGCCAATAGTCTGGTGGCATCCATTCGTTTTCATACACCCATTTTCTGCCAAAGGTGCGTGACACAGACATGACAGATTAAACATTTTTTGCGAATGTCACTCTGATTGGGGGCGTATCTTGCGCCGTGCACCTGAGCAGATCGTGCCTGATCGCCGCTATGCTGTCACATGCACCATAGGCGCTGGGCGTTTGCTAGAACCTCCCTTCGCGACATGCGAATGTGAACCGCAGACCAAAGGGCGTGGACCGCCCGAGGACACCTGCATGATCCGCACCGGGCGTGTGGATCATGCTGGATGTGACAGGCCGCTTAACGATAAAAGCGGTGACCCCTGCGCGGGCGACCGTGGTGCGTGTCGGTCCGGGGCAACCCTTTGTTCAACCAACTGGGCAGGCCGGACCAGCGCCGCGTTTGATCGCGCTCAGGCGTCTTCGTCCACCTTCTGGCGCTGGGTACCCAGCCCTTCGATAGACAACTCCATCACGTCGCCTTTTTTCAGATAGACGGGTGCGGGTTTCATGCCCATGGCGACGCCGGGCGGTGTGCCCGTGGTGATCACGTCGCCGGGGTGCAGTGTCATCAGGCCGCTCAGATGCTCGATGATCTCTGCCACGGTGAAAATCATGGTCGCCGTACTGCCGTTCTGCATCCGCTTGCCGTTCACATCCAGCGTCATGGACAGCGCCTGCGGGTCCGGCACCTCGTCGCGGGTCACCAGCCACGGGCCTGTTGGGCCGAAGGTGTCACAGCTTTTGCCCTTGGTCCATTGACCGGTCAGTTGGGTCTGGAAGTGCCGCTCGGAGACGTCGTTGACCACGCAATAGCCTGCGACATAGTCCAGCGCCTCTGCTTTGCTGACATATTTGGCAGTCTTGCCGATCACCACGCCCAACTCCACCTCCCAATCAGTATGGGTCGAACCGCGTGGCATCACCACGTCGTCATAGGCGCCTACGATGGCGGAATTCGCTTTGAAGAAAAGGATCGGATGCTCGGGGATGGCCGCACCGGTCTCGGCGGCATGGTCGGAGTAGTTCAGCCCGATGCACAGGAATTTGCCGATGTTGCCGACGCAAGGGGCAATGCGCGGGCTGCCGGGGACGGCGGGCAGGCTGGTGGGGTCCAGAGCGCGCAAGCGGTCCAGCGTTGCATCGTCCAGCACCGCACCCGTGATGTCATCAACGTGGGCGGACAGATCTCGCAACGTGTCACCATCCATCAGTCCGGGTTTCTCTGCCCCTGTCTCGCCGTATCTTATAAGTTTCATATCATTTCCTTCTGTCACTTCATGCCGGTTTCGCGTCACGTTATGCCAGCGCTGCGGGCTTGACCATATCCGGCGCGCAGGCGATCCGATGCTGCTGTGCAGCAATCTCGGCTTGTGGCAACAAGGATCAGGGGGCATAGTCGTGGTATGATATCTCCCTTGCGCCTGATGGTCTTTACCGACCTTGACGGAACCCTGATTGATCACGACACCTACACATGGGACGCCGCGCAAGAGGCGCTGGAGGCGCTCGCCCGTGTGCCTGCCGCAGTCATCCTCGCCAGCAGCAAAACCGCCGCTGAAATGGTGGGGCTTCGCGCGGCGATGGGGCTGGAGGATTGGCCCGCCATTGTCGAGAACGGGGCCGGAGTGCTGTCGCCGGGTGCGCTGACAGGGGCGGATGCCACGCAATATCATGCGCTGCGGGCGGTGCTGGAGACGGTGCCGCCGGAGTTGCGCATGCATTTCACGGGCTTTGGCGATGTGACGGCAGAGGAGTTGGCGCGCATCACGGGCCTTCCGCTTGCCGATGCCGGATTGGCTCAACAGCGCGCTTTCTCCGAGCCGGGTCAATGGACGGGCACCGACGCGCAGCAGCGCGCGTTCGAGGCGCATCTGAAAGACCGAAATGTGATCACGCAGCAGGGGGGGAGGTTCCTCACCCTGTCGTTCGGCGGTAATAAGGCCATCCGTATGGGCGAGATCATTGCAACCTATCAACCGCGCCACATCATCGCGCTGGGCGATGCGCCCAATGATATCCTGATGCTGGAGCAGGCAGAGCATGCTGTCATCGTCGCCAACCCGCACCGTGCTCCGCTGCGCCCGTTGACGAACGAAGCGGAGGGCCGCGTTGTGCGTACCCAAGCCGCCGGTCCCGCAGGCTGGAACGCAGCGATACTGGATTTACTTCAACGACTTGACCTCACTTAGGATCTGAACATGGCCGATTTTCACCAGAACGGAAACATCACCACCTTGCACAACCTGCGCACAAGGCCACTGGAGGAGATGGAACACGAGCTGGCCGTGTTCGGACAATCGCGTAAAATCTCGCTGATCCTGCCGTGCCTCTACTCCGAGCTGGAGCGCGATGCGATGCCGAATATCCTGTCGGAGCTGGCCAAGGTCAAATACCTGCACCGGATCATCATCGGTCTGGACGCGGCCGACGAGGCGCAGTTTCGGCACGCAAAGGAGTTTTTCAAAGGGCTGGACCAGAACCACATCGTGATCTGGAACGACAGCCCGCGCATGCTGGGCTTGGGCGCGCGGCTGGAGGCGATGGGGCTGGCGCCGTCCGAGCAAGGCAAGGGCAAGAACGTCTGGGCCTCGCTGGGCTATCTGATCGGCTGTGCGGATAGTGCGGTGATGGCGCTGCACGATTGCGATATCGTGACCTACAACAAGGAACTGCTGGCGCGGCTGGTCTATCCTGTGGCCAACCCCGATTTCCCCTATCAGGTGTCCAAAGGCTACTATCCGCGCATCGGCGGTGGAAACCTGAATGGACGGGTGACACGCCTGCTGGTCAGCCCGCTGCTGATCGCGCTCAAGAAGGTGGTGGGCGACCGTGATTACATCGAATACCTGCGCAGCTTCCGCTATCCGCTGTCCGGTGAATTTGCCATGCGCACGGCGATCCTGCCGGACCTGCGCATTCCCTCGGACTGGGGGCTGGAGATTGGTGTGCTGTCGGAGGCATGGCGCAATCTGGCGCCCAAGGCAGTCTGTCAGGTCGATATCTCGGACGCTTATGACCACAAGCATCAGGAGCTCAGCCCGGACGAGGCGAATGAGGGCCTCAACCGTATGTCCACAGACATCTGTAAGGCGATCTTCCGCAAACTGGCGGCGGATGGCACCGTGTTTACGCCCAATGTTTTCCGCACGCTCAAGGCCACCTATTACCGCTGTGCGCTCGACCTGCTGGAGGCCTATTACAACGATGCCAAAATGAACGGCCTGACCATCGACCGCCACACCGAGGAACGCTCGATCGAGTTGTTTGCCGAAAACATCATGCGAGCGGGGCAGGTGTTTGTGGACAACCCGCACGAGACGCCGTTCATCCCCACGTGGAACCGCGTCCATTCCGCCGATCCATCGTTCATCGCGGATCTGACGGCAGCGGCCAAGGCCGACGAGGGCGAGTACGTCTAGGGGTCAGCTACGGTTAGTGATCCAGCAGCACTGGTAGGGCGCCAGCGTCAGGGTTTCCTGTGCTGTGTCCACCGGATCGCCGCTGAGCAGGTCCACCCAGTCTTCATCGTCGATCAGGTTCATCGTGGCAAAAGACACCTCGACCGTCTCATTGCTGACGTTATGGAGCGCAAAGATGGACTGGTGGCGGTCAAGGCTCTGCCGCCAGACGCCAAAGATGCGGTTATCGAGCTGCATGGTGAATTGCGTGGCGTTGGGATGGAAAGCAGTTTGGCGCGAACGGATGCGCAGCCGCTCGGACAGCGCGCCCAGCACTCGCGCTTGCACTGTGGCGGAATCGTCCAGCAGCGCGTTCAGCGTCGGGTAATCCCAGCGGTGGCGGTTGATGGCGCGGTTCATGCCGCGCCGCTCTACCTGCATATGATCGTTCGGGGTTGCCAGCATTGAGTGGATATAGAACGCCGGTATCCCCTCCAGCGACATCACGATGGTTTGCGAGCAGATGAAGCGTTCAAAATGGAGGCTGTCCAAACCGTCGAATGTCCGTCCTGTCGCCTCGTAGAATGTGGTGTTGATCTCGTACGGCGCCTCGCCGCCATCGGGCAGAGCGCGCATGGACACCAGCCCGCCGATGTCTTTGATCGTGTTGATCATACGCGCCTGTTCCTCGGGCGGCAGGATGCCTTCGGCGGGGCGCATGCCGATGCCATCATGGCTGGCCGTGAAGTTTAGGTAGGCGCAGCCGAATTGCGCAGGGGGCATCCCGCTCTGCCAGCGGCGCAGATAGCGGGCCGAGCCAGACATGACCGCGTGCAGGATCAGCGGCGGCAGCGGGAAGTTATAGATTGCATGCGCCTCGTTGCGGTTGCCGAAATAACTGAGGTTTTCAGCCTTTGGCACATTGGTCTCGGTCAGCAGGATGATCGTCTCGGTCGCGTAATCACACAGTAAGCGCATCAGCTGCACAATCGCATGGGTTTCAGGCAGATGGATGGATTTGGTGCCTGCCTGCTTCCACAGGAACGCCACAGCATCCAGCCGGATGATGCGCACGCCGTTGTCCACATGCAAGCGGATGATACGCAGGAATTCCAGCAGCACCTCGGGATTACGGAAATCGAGATCGATCTGGTCATGGCTGAACGTACACCAGACATGGCGCGGGCCATTGGCGGTCTGCACCTCCTGCAACAGGGGCGTTGTGCGCGGGCGGACGACGTCGCGCAGATCATCCTCGGGAGAGGCCTCGAAGAAGAACTTGTCATAGGGCGATTGGCCCTGAAGGTAGCTGTTGAACCACGTTCCCTGACTGGAGACATGGTTCAGCACCAGATCCGACATCAGATGGAAATCCTTGCTGATCCGGTTGATGTCGGCCCAATCGCCCAATTGCACATCGACTGCACGGAAATCCGACACCGCAAAGCCGTCATCAGAAGTGTAGGGGAAGAACGGCAGGATATGCACGCCGTTCACCACGCCTTCCATCCGCCGCAGGAGGAAGTCATGAAGCAGATCCAGTGGTTTGTGCGCCCCGTCGAGGATGGAGTTGCCATAGGTGATCAACAGCGCGTCCTGCTCGGACCACAGGGTGTTGCCGGGCAAGCGGCCCCTTTTGCGCGGGCGCGTCCCCTCGGGCCAGAACGCCTCTACGATCTTGCTGAGCAGGATGTCTGCCTGCACATCGGGGTAAATCCGGTGGATCAGGCTGGTCAGGCGGGTGCTGAAATTCTGTGTCTTGGGTGTAAGCATACCTGATGAAAGGCCGAAATCCGCCGGTCTGCAAGGGCTGCCGTATTTTCAGGCGGTATTGCCCCGGGCTGCTGGCTTCGGGTGCCAAATTCCATCGCGATCTGGGCAACCTGCCCGTTATTTGAGCGAATCCCGTAACCGATCACGGCGTTTTATGGCTCTCGCAGCACCTGTTGCTTTCGCCAAGCGGTCAAATAGTGGGCAGATTCTCCCGAGGCGATCACAATTTAACCTTTTCCACCCCATTCAAATGCCGCATTGCAGAAATGCTGGCGTCTGAAAATCACTTGTTCGTAAGTTGAGGTGCGAAAACGCCGCGCGGAGGATCATCGACCAGGATTACCCCTCCACGCGGCTGCAACCTCACAGTTGCGGGCTCTGGATACACGGCTTTGACCGGTTTGGGAATTTGAACTTAACGGTGTCCGGCCATACCCGCAGCGCAACCATGGATTTATGATTTATGACGCTGAAATTTCCTTCTCTTGTTGCCGCCGCCCTGCTGGGCTCCACCACGCTGGCTGCTGCCGAATGTGCCGATCCTGTAAAGATCGGTGTGCTGCATTCGCTGTCAGGCACGATGGCGATCTCCGAGACGACACTGAAAGACACGATGCTGATGCTTGTTGAAAAGCAGAACGCGGCGGGCGGTGTTCTGGGGTGCCAGATCGAAGCTGTTGTCGTTGATCCGGCCTCCGACTGGCCGCTGTTCGCGGAAAAGGCGCGCGAATTGCTGACGGTAAACGAAGTCGATGTAATCTTCGGCTCGTGGACCTCTGTGTCGCGCAAATCCGCGCTGCCGGTTCTGGAAGAGCTTAACGGCCTTATGTTCTACCCCGTCCAGTACGAGGGCGAGGAAAGCTCCAAGAACGTGTTCTACACGGGCGCTGCCCCCAACCAACAGGCGATCCCTGCGGTGGACTATTTCCTCGAGGAGTTGGGTGTGGAGAAATTCGCGCTGCTGGGCACTGACTATGTCTATCCCCGCACCACCAACAACATTCTTGAGCAATACCTGAAAGACAAAGGCATTGCAGCCGAGGATATCTTTGTGAACTACACGCCTTTCGGCCACTCCGACTGGGCTACGATCGTGGGTGACGTTGTCGCACTTGGCGCGGATGGCAAGCAGGTCGGTGTGATCTCCACCATCAACGGCGATGCCAACATCGGCTTTTACAAGGAACTGGCCGCAGCGGACGTGTCGGCGGATGACATCCCCGTAGTTGCTTTCTCGGTCGGTGAAGAAGAGCTGTCGGGGCTGGATACCTCAAACCTCGTGGGCCATCTGGCAGCCTGGAACTACTTCCAATCCGCAGACACCCCCGCAAACGCGGAATTCATTAAGGAATGGAAAGCCTTCGCGGGCGAAAACCGCGTGACGAACGACCCGATGGAGGCGCACTACATCGGCTTCAACATGTGGATCAACGCGGTCGAAGCAGCGGGCACCACCGATGTGGATGCAGTGCGCACAGCGATGTACGGGCAGGAATTCCCGAACCTCACCGGCGGCACTGCCGTGATGCTGCCCAACCACCACCTGGCGAAGCCCGTGCTGATCGGCGAAATCACTGCCGACGGCCAGTTCGATATCATCTCCCAGACCGCGGAAGTACCCGGCGATGCGTGGACCGATTTCCTGCCAGCTTCCGCTGTGCTGACGTCGGACTGGAAGGATCTGGGTTGCGGTATGTACAACACCGAAACCGAGACCTGCGTCCAGTTGAAGTCCAACTACTGATTGGCACGCGCGGGGCAGGGGCTTTGGCTCTGCCCCTCGCACTTTCTCATTCATCGAAAGAAATTTCTCATGCGCCACCTCATTCTGGCCATATGCCTTTGCTTTGCCACCGCTCTGGGCGCGCAGGCGCAGGATGTGCAGCGCGTTTTGCAGACCCACGCGGAAGAGGTCGCCAATCCGTCGCGGACCTCTGTCTCGGTCCTGCTGGATGATTTGCTGGCATCGAACCTGCCGGGCGTTTCGGTGTTTCTGGAACAATGGTCGGACAAGAACGTCTGGCAGCGCGAAGATGGCATGTTTTTTATCGCGACGGCGCAGGCCGGTGATCTTGTGCTGACCGATATCGACACGGGCGCGCAGACAACCGCGCCGCAGGCGGGATTTACCCAGATAAAACCGAACGGCGGCGTACGGCGGCTGATCGGCACAGCGCTGGTGCAGTTTCAGCTCAGTGACCCTGACTTGTCGCGCCGGATGAGCGCGGTCGAGTCCATCGCCCGCAGGCCGGAAGCCGACCAATTGGCGCCCCTGCTGGCATCGGTCGAGGGTGAGCAGGACGCAGGCCTGAAGGCGCGCAAAATACAGCTTGCCAACTTCCTCTCGGCCCGGTTCGCGGATGCAACCGCAGACCGGATCACAGCAATCAACAGCCTGTCCCGAGACACCAGCGTCGAGGCGCGCAGTGTGCTGAACCAAATCCTCGAGACCCGCGAGGAGGTGTCAGCCACCGCTCCCGAAGGAAATGTTGCGCGGGTCTTCGAGCCGGGCGACGACCCTGAAGCATTTTACGCCAAGCTTGTCGGCGCCGACCTTGCCCCACCGCGCGTCTCTGCTTCCGATGTTCGCGCAGCGCTTGAGGCCAACATCGTTGACGACAAGGTTGTGGGCATGGATGTCAGCGCGCTGGGCACCGAGGAAATGCGCCTGCGTGCCTACGATCAACTTGCCGCGCAAGGCATCGTGCAGCCCCGTGTGACAGAGGCCGCGCGGGATGCGGCCCTAGCCTCCCATACCTTCTATGATCGCTACGTCGAGCCTGATCCCGCCATCACCGCTGCCGCCGAAGAAACGCAAAAGGACGTACAGCGGCGTGTAGGTTGGGCGCAGGGGGCCGATCTGGTGCTGGACGGCCTGTCGCTCGCCTCGATCTACTTCCTCGCCGCCATCGGTCTGGCGATTACCTTTGGTGTGATGGGTGTGATAAACATGGCCCACGGCGAATTCATCATGATGGGCGCCTATACGGGCTACGTGGTGCAACTCTTCGTGCCCGATTACACCCTCTCCATCATCGTGGCGCTG
>Ga0163215_100701_pt1 | contig 41900 bp, 42 predicted proteins | sample SynspAceP_FD_185934 | JGI IMG/M metagenome (GOLD analysis project Ga0163215, IMG submission 185934) | Saline lake microbial communities from Ace Lake in Antarctica - Synechococcus sp. Ace-P (Hybrid Assembly) | ecosystem: Environmental > Aquatic > Non-marine Saline and Alkaline > Saline | place...
GCCCTGTTAGATGAAAGTGCGGTACTCGCCTGTATGGCCTATGTTGATTTAAATCCTATTCGCGCCAACATGGCAACGACCCCAGAAACCTCACATCACACCAGTATTCAACAGCGCATTAAGGCCTCACTCAGCGGTGAGCAACCCGCAACACTTATGCATTTTATCGGTCATCATCGACGGGATATGCCCAAAGGCATTGCCTACAACATAAAAGATTATTGCGAACTAGTGGATTGCACAGGACGTTGTATTCGAGAAGACAAACCAGGCCATATTGAGCACCACAACAGCCCAATACTGCAACGCTTAGGGATTAACGATGAGCAATGGTTAACCTTAACCACAGAGTTTGAACAACACTTCAGCAGGGCTGTGGGAAGTGAGCAGATGCTGCAACAATACAAACATAATACTCATCATCAACGCATAAGGGGCATGAGTCAGGCCAAAGCTTTATTAAAACGCGCCTAAGCTCAACAACGTCCTACAAAACAAAACACTGCAACACCCAGTTGTTCAACAAGGCTGCATGACGTTTAGGGTTAAGCGCTTAATTCAGTCTCTCTAGCCATTTTACAGAACTTAAAATAGTCTTTTCTATTGTAGAAACGGATGATTTTTGGGTTCTTGGAAAATATTGAGATGATCGGTAGTTATATTTATTACATTGGCTGTCATATTATTGTTATTTTTCATTTAGTAGCAGAATTTTGACTTTCTTAGAATACCTAAAAGGTTGTGTTAACACGCTCGACAAGCTTTCTTCATTTTTCTCTCTAAAATATTCCAATCCACAATCAGCGGTGTCTGGAGCTGTTTGGTAAGTGCGAAATATTCGATCCCAAAAAGGAAATAAATTTCCATAATTACTATTGGTAAAAGTTTGATCAGAGTGGTGGTGAACTTTATGTATGGCAGGAATAATAATGATACTCGACAAGTAAGCAAGTAAACGCGCAGGAAGAGCTATATTAGCATGGTGAAGTGGCTGAATTAATGAGGATATAAAGGTGTATAGGGCCAAAAGGCTATAGGGCACTCCGCACAACCAAGCAACAAACATAACAATTATATAATTACTGATAACTTCAAATGGGTGATGTCGAAAGCTTGTGGATACATCAACCTGAGTATCCGAATGATGTACCAAATGTAAACGCCACAAAGGTTCGAAATAATGGTCAACGCGATGTTTAATATAATAAATCAGGTCAATCAATAAAAATTGCATGATTAACAACAATTCATTGGGAAGCCCGATTGGTAAATTAAATGTGAATATCTGAGATGAAAAAATTGATTCAATGGATACGATAGTACTTACGCCATAAAATAGCACTAAAGCTAAAATATAAGTTAATATATTGGCGAAAAAAACATAATTAGGTCGATGAAAAGATGTTTTAGGACGTTTATATTCCCAAAACATCACCAACAAAATGACAGTTATATAGATATCAAATAGAGTCAAAAACTATTTTTTCCTGCCTTTAGAAATAAAATAAGCCACAGCAATACCAAGTCCAATTAAGGCGGTAATACTGGGTTCGGGAACCGAAACAACAGGTGAACTAGCAAAAGTAGTACTAGAATAAAAAAATGCGATCAACGCAACTATATTCAAACGATTTATTTTTTTCATCTTATTTCCGTTTAGGGTTAATGTAATGTTACGGAAGCAGTTTTCGAGCCAACATTTATATTGTTGAAATATATGAATATTTCAACAATATAAATGTTGAGTTGTAAATAAATCTGACAAATTAATCATACATCCATGATAAACGTTTTCAGAATAATTAGATTTATCGATTAGTAGTCGTGCATGTCCTGCTAACGGTCGTGCATGTCCTGCTAACGGCTACTTTTAGCATTATGAACAGTCCATAACCTTCTAAGTCAGCCTCACTCAGCTAAATTATTAACTCTTTCTGCAGCGGAAGAAGGCATTTGAATCTAATGTCATCACTGTCATATCATGCTGATTTACAATTTCATAATTCACGCAAATTAAGCCAACACCTGGCTTACTTTCAGACAATCTACACTGGGTTACACAACTTTTAACACTTAGAATATAGCCAGGATATACCGGTTTTAACCAATTGAGATTATTGATGCCAGGCGAGCCAAGTGAGCCATGTTCTTCTGGTAAATTGTCAATCAGCATACGCATAAACATCGCTGCTGTGTGCCAACCACTCGCACATAAACCTCCAAACAGTGATTCCTTAGCCGCCTCATTATCTAAATGGAAGAACTGGGGATCATATTTGCTGGCAAACTCTTTTATTTCGACTTCAGTTACTTGATAAGCACCAAACTTTGATGTTTGACCCGGTTGATAATCTTCAAAATACATATGCAGTCCTTTAAGTTAAGCTGACGCTTAGAATCCGTGATAGCTGACAAAATCTTTATTGTCAGCACGCAATGAACGCACATTGTTTGCGGCAAAATCTTCATCTGGGTAACCCATCGCAATACAAATCATAATGGCTTCATTATCTGGTATTTGTGCATGCAGGTGGACAACATCTGATTGCATAATGCCTTGGCCATTGATCACGCAGCCTAGACCAAGATCCCATGCTGCAAGCACAATACCATAAGCTAAAGAACCCAAACCAAACTGAGTAATACCAGCGGGTTCTAAGGTTTTATCATAGGTAAGAACAAGGGATACTGGCGCGTCAAATTGGCGAAAGCCTCTCATCATCCAATCCATACGTTTTTCTTTATCTTCTCTGGTAATGCCCATTACTTCAAACAATTGAATAGCTACGTCGATTTGTCGTTGTCTGTGTACACCCTGATAGTCTTCTTTATAGGGGAAATCACGGACATTTGGCTTACCAGCTAGCGTATTTTCAGTATTACCTTTGCGGATCTTATCCAGTACTTCGCCTGTTACAGCATGTATGCGCCAAGTCTGAGTATTGTAAGAGGAGGGAGCCCATTTTGCAGCGTTTATAACGGCATCAACTAACTCCTTAGAAACGGCTTTTTTAGTAAACCCTCGAACGCTCTTGCGCGATGCCGCAAATTCTGCAAAATTCATATAAACCTTAAGTAACTAAAAGTGAAAAATAAGACTAAACACTATAACTGAACCATTGAGGGGCCGACATTTATCTGATTTATCACGGTGGATTAATGGTACTAATGAAAGTGTTAGTCATTTTAAATAGGATAATGTTCGACTCAGTGGCTTGGTGCTGGAGATAATATACAATCAACTGGGCCTTACTGATCTTGCATTAATGACCCGTTTAGCAATGAGTCAATAGTCTTTATAGACCAAAATAAGATGACGCCATATTGACTTTAGTAAGGAACGTGCAAGCTAGATTAAAAGATTACAGGTTTCGCTAGTGTTAACACCCTTTTTTTAGATTTTTCATCAATTAAAGTATCAACCACATAAGGCTCAATGATTGCATTGATTTGCTTTAGATGTGGTATCAAAAGCTCTTTGTCTTTAGCTTTAATATTATAGTGATTTATTGTTCTTAGTATCTTTATCGAAGCACTGTTTAAGCTCTGATTTTGTCTTGGCGTCGGATTATCGTGAGGGCTTGCGAGCCCTAACATTTTGGCGACTTGCTGAACCACATCACCTTCGTATTTGAATACTAAAATATTATTTTTACCAAAGATGCTTTGGCACTCACTAACGAAACCTTGATAGTTTAAATGCTGAGCAAACCAGTCAATATCGAGCATGTCAGCAAAAGACAAATTTTTGCCATAACAAGGATTGCTTTGCACTTGTGGGTTGCGAATACATTGTTTGTAATAGCTTTCAATAAAAGCGAGCGGCTCACGAAACCATACCCAGACCTCAATATCAAATAGTGCAGTCAATTCATATAAAAGGGCTTTTGATTCTTCAGGAAAGTTCCACCAGTAATTATAAATACCTTCAGACGATAAAATAATAGTGTGTGTATCGGGTTTTACTTGGGAGACTATGTTCTTAAAGTTTTCTAAGAAGTTTTCCACATGGTTTGTGACTAAGTTCTTCTCAAACCATTGATGTTTTGGTGCTGCAGGATTTTGGGATTTATCAATATTGTGCGGGTAGAGTATCCCTAAGCCTCTGAGCTTACGTTGTTTTTTATCCAAATAAGTTTGTAAGCTCGTGGTTCCGGTTTTAGGTGTGCCAACATGGATAATGAGCTTTAGTTTTTTAACTTCAAGTTGCCCAATATATGGCTCAAATGGTTTTAATAGTGTGGCTAATTCTTGAGTAAATTGAGTCATCAATTTTTCCAGTTAGATAGTTAAAAATTAAAAAATGGGAATCAGAGAGTTAAGCTATTCCAACCTGTGACTAATGACTGATCTTGTACTAGCGTGTGACACAAAGATAAAAACAGTTTTTATATCTTATTATGACCACAGGCTTATGAGGTATATTTGAATTTGGCTCTTTGTCAGATTTTAAGTCAGGCTAGAAATCTACTGAGCAATGGCAACAAAGGGCCTTAATTTATCCGTCATCATTTTTATACCGTGATCATGAGTGTGTATAATTTTTTAGTCAAGGTTCATCTTATATTGAAAACACTTGCTACACTTTAAGGCTGATTTCATATTTGAGAAGACTTCAAATTGCAAAATGCCGAGATTGGTTGTACGGTTCAAAATGCAATTTTTGTAAAGACGAAGGTGAGGGAATTCCCATAGTTGGAGTGAATCCTCAGAGTTGTATATCAGTGAAAGTTGCAACCGCATTCTTATAAATCGCTTGCATTATTTATCTAACAAGGAACTTTGTAAGATGACGTTTGAGCAGAACAGTGAGCCAACGCGTTTAAGCCAGTTTGAAGAAAATTCACTTGATATTGAAATGTATCTCAAAGCCGTTTTCAACAATATAGGTGGCCCAATATTCGTCAAGGATGAAGCGTGCAGATTACTGATGGTCAATGATGCCTTTTGTACTATGTTTGGCTTAAATAGGGACGAAATAATCGGTAAAACACTTGCCGAAAAAGTTCCACTGAGCGAGAGGGAACATTTTTTATCTATTGATAAACAAGTACTGACCTTAGGCAAAGAGATTTTATGTGAAGAAACCCTAACATTAAGTGGACTGCAGACTAAGACTATTCTAACAAGGAAGAATCGCTTCGTAGACGCTAAAGGTAACTATTTTCTGGTAGGGGTAGTGGAAGATATTACTCTTCGCAAAAAAAACGCATTACGTGAAAAATCACGCACTCAGGTATTAGAGCTAATTATGCGCGGTGAACTGTTGCCTGTTATTCTGAAAGCCATAGTGCGTGTTGTAGAGCAAGAAAATCCCGACATGCTATGCAGCGTTTTACTATTAGATGATGCTGGCAAACATCTATTGAGCGGCACTGCATCTAGTCTTCCAGATTTTTATAACGAAGCAATTCATGGGGTAGAGATCGGAATTGGGGTGGGTTCCTGTGGAACATCAGCCTTTTTGAATGAGCGTGTCATTGTTGATGATATTCAAAATCATCCTTATTGGGTGTCTTATAAAGAGCTGGCAAAAAGAGCCGGATTAGGCGCATGTTGGTCAGAACCAATACGCTCTGCTAAAGGAAAAGTGCTCGGCACTTTCGCCATCTATCACCAAAATGTCAATTATCCTACAGCCGCTGATCTTGCTGTGATTGAACAAACAGCAGGTTTGGCCAGTATTGCTATTGAAAAAAAACAAACCGAAGAAAGGCTAAAGCGTGCAGCCAGTGTGTTCACTCATGCTAATGAGGGCATTATCATCACCGATGCCAACGGGACTATTATTGAAGTTAATGAGACATTCAGCCGCATTACAGGTTATCCCTCTGAGGAAGTGTTAGGTAAAAATCCAAGTTTCCTTAAATCTGGCCGTCAAACAGCAGAGTTTTATGCCGAAATGTGGGCGACGATAATAGCTCAAGGCCATTGGCGTGGCGAGATATGGAACTGCCGTAAAGATGGTGAAATCTATCCTGAAATGCTCACTATTAGCGCCGTGAAAGATGCTGCTGGTCATGTGCAACACTACGTTTCATTGTCTACCGACATTACACCAATGAAGGTTTATCAGGGGCAACTAGAACGCATTGCCCATTACGACTCATTGACTAATTTACCTAATCGAGTATTACTTGCTGACCGTCTGAGTCAGGCCATGGTGCAGTGCCAACGCCGTAATCAGTCATTAGCGGTGGCGTTTATGGACTTAGATGGCTTCAAAGCCGTGAATGACAATTACGGCCATAACGTGGGAGATGAATTGCTTATTACGGTATCGCATAGTATGAAAGCCGCTTTACGTGAAGGTGATACGCTGGCTCGAATTGGCGGTGATGAGTTTATTGCGATAATGGTTGATTTGGAAAACGGTGAGGATAGTAAGCCTGTATTAAAACGACTACTGAAAGCCGCAGCTAATCCTGTCAAAGTGGGGGATGTCGTTATGCAAGTTTCAGCGAGTATCGGTGTTACGGTTTTCCCCCAAGACGGTGTAGATGCAGAGCAACTTATGCGGCACGCAGACCAAGCTATGTATGTCGCTAAGCAAGCAGGTAAGAACCGCTATCACCTGTTTGATACTGCACAAGATAATGCAATTAATACGCAACGCAAAAGTATCGACAATGTCCGCATCGCTCTGGATAGAGGGGAGTTTGTATTGCACTATCAACCCAAGGTAAATATGCTCACTGGCGCAGTGAAAGGCGTTGAAGCATTAATCCGCTGGCAGCATCCTAGCAGTGGTTTAATCCCGCCTTTAGAATTTCTACCTGTGATAGAAGGTCATGAGGTCAGTCTAAAACTGGGTGAATGGGTCATAGACAGCGCATTAAGCCAAATAAGCCAATGGCGAAGTGGGGGATTCAATCTACCTATTAGCGTCAACATTAGTGCCTATCAATTACAACAAGATAACTTCACCACTCGCTTAGCTGCCTTGTTGGCTGACCATCCTGAGGTGAATCCGAGCTTTTTAGAATTAGAAATTCTGGAGACCAGTTCCTTACACGACATCAGCCAAGTATCGACGACTATGAAAGCGTGCAATGACCTTGGCGTGCGTTTTGCGTTAGATGACTTTGGTACTGGCTATTCATCACTTACTTATCTCAAACGTCTGCCAGCCTATTTAATTAAAATCGATCAAAGTTTTGTACGAGACATGCTAGAAGACGCAGACGATTTAGCCATTGTTGAGGGCGTAGTGGGTTTAGCTAAAGCATTCCAGCGAGAAGTGATTGCTGAAGGAGTGGAAACTATCGCGCATGGAGTCGCACTGTTGAAACTAGGTTGTGAGTTGGCGCAAGGTTATGGGATTGCCCGGCCGATGCCTGCAGATGATATTCCAGAATGGGTGTCAAACTGGAAAGCGGATGATTCTTGGTGTAATAGTCTCATTTGAACTTATCAGCTTGTTTTTCTTAAGCGCTGCGCTAACGACGAACACCCATCCTTTTTGATAATCGGGTCTTGTTGGTAACTTTACAACTGCGGTTGATTTGTTAGTCTTTGAACAATGTCATTTTCGACAACACCAATTAATTCAAACGCCTCTAAGGTGAATGATTTATTCTTTTGTAGGAGCTGCTCCGTAACGGATGTTATTAGCTGCGAAAAATAAAGAATTTCAGACAAATGGGCCCTAGCTGTAAAATTAATATTTGCTATCGTAATTTAAGGTAACTGAAAGCTTAATGCCCTTGAACAATGGCTATTAGCACATTGTACTCAGTCAAATAGAGGTGCCCAATTAAGTTCGACTATTCTGTTTATATGCTTACTTATGGTGATTAAAAAACTTAATTTAAGCACAACATTTTTTGAATTTTTTACCACTACCACATAAACACATGTCATTACGTTGTTGAGTGTAATGGCCAGAATCTTTGTGAATAAGGCCAGTGGTGTAGTACCACTGCTTATTGTCGAAGATAAAATCAGAGGTTTCGTGCATAAGGTAAACCTGCCCATCTAGTTGATAATAGGCGCTGAACTCTACCTTACCTGATGTGTTATTTTGCACGGTTTTTTGCACCACTAAACGTAACCACTTGGTTGTTGCAGAACTTTGCCTAAGCTCGTTTAAGCTAAGTTCAATGCGTTGCGCTAAGGCATACGTCGCCAAGATATAGTCATAATTTTGAATTACGTATGCACTAAACCTAGAGCGCATTAAAGCTTCTGGACTCTCAGCCCCTTGTCTACCTGATATTAAAGCTTCACAACACGATTCAAAGGCTAAAGGCTTACCACAATAACATTGCATACTAGACGACATACTGACTTTGCTTTATTACTTAATTTACCCAGCATGTTAACTAAGCCTAAGCGTAAACAACAGGCTAAGTTTATCAAACTTCTTTAATGCCTAGGCCAGAGTCCCCTGTAAACTACCAGGGACCTTGTACAATCTGTGCGCTGTGTTTTTTGTTGGGGAGCAAATTGATCAAGGTGACATTATGCAGCGAACATAGCTGTTGAATACGGCGATAGCTTATTTCATCCATACTCAGCTGTTCTACAAACAATAAATTACATTGTTCGCTAACGATTATTTTTTCTAACCACTCTTTCAACATGGCAACTTGTGGTTTAGGTAACTTAATCACAAAATCTGCTTTTTCATTGAATTGAATATTATTGGCAAGCAAATAGGTCCATTTTTGCTGGTTTAGGCCCTGACTTTGTAAACTAAACTCTGGCGCTACAATTTGCTGTACAACGGTGTTACGTTGTGTCTGAAACGATAATGCGTGTAAATTTGCCATAATTATACCTACTAGTGATTATTTATACAGTGGTTTTGTATACAGTAGTACTGTATAAATAATCATGCAAGTGTTTTTTTATGCTTATTTGTAGGTTTTTAATACAGTGTCATTTTTTACAATCGAATGTAATTGTTATAGATCAATGAGATAGCTTCACAGGGGCTGTCTGTAAATTTGTAATTATTGTGATTTGGCCATAATAGCCTCTTAACCTCAAATTTAGGTGTTAGTTGGCTTACATCATCGTTTAACATTATAAATGCGGTTTTTTACTCTCATAAGGCCCGCTTTGAGGGCAAGCATTATGAAAACTTGAAACATAAAAGTAACGACTCAAAGCTATGTCTAATTTAGGTTTGAATGGTTAGAAAAGGTGGTCATATTTAGCCGTAGGCCATGTGTTCATATCAATTTTTGTACAATGAATGATATTGGAAATAGTTTTTAAACAGTATGAGCGAAAAACAGACACATATAAAATTGTCTGGTAGTCTTGGTTAGGTCGGTTTTCGACCCAAAGCGGACCAAATAATTTATCAGTTTCTCACCAGAAATATGTGATTTTCTGTCTTTCTGCGCATTTCTGATGGCTAATAGCTTTTGAGTGTAGCGGACATTTTGAAATTTGGATAAAGTGAGACGTTCGCTCCATAAATACAAGGAATGTTCAATTGATCCCCGGAAATCGCAACAGAGTCAAACGCGGAGAAAAGCACCATTGGTGGCCCAAAAGCCTGTCTAAATTTTGGAAAGATGAAAATGGTAAAGTTCATCGAATTGAACCCAACGGTAAAGTTATTTTATCCAACCCTAAAGAATTTGCTCACATCTCGAATGGCCACAATTTTCTATACGACAACCCAAGCTCTTGGGAAGGAACTATTGAACACTATTTTGATACTCCAGACAGAAACATGGCTAACGTCATTCAGGATTTAAAGGAATTTCGGGAATGGAATCAGTTCGAGAAGAAGTACATTTATGCTGTTCAAGAAGAGGATGGTGACAATCTTGATCGGCTTAGAGAGTGTATTCTTTCGTTAATAGTACGCTCACCTATGTACCGAAACTCACTAAACAACTTGGTACTTGGATTTAGAGGAGAGCTTGAAAAATCAGAAAGCAAGTTACTTACTACGTCAAATTTGGGTACAGCATATCGGGAGTTAATCAAAAATTCGAAAGGTCGCGGGAGATTGGTGATTTTATTTTCGGACTATGCTGAGTTTATTTATGGTGATGGCATATACAGCAACATCTCTTCCACTGTTCATCATTTGACAGATTTGAGAGTTGTAATCCCATTCACGCCTAACATTGCTGTAATTTGGGCCAGCCCAATGTCTTACGCATCAAAACCTCATACCATGGCATTGGCAATAGACGCGTTGACTGTTTTGATGATAAATAACGCGACACAAGTGTACTCTAAAGATTATCTTTTCTATCGAAGAGAGAAACCCGAAATTATTGAAGCATTCGCCTTGCAGGAACACCGAGTGTTCGCAGAACGAAAAAATGCTTTGTTTGAGTTTGTTAATGACCTAATAGAAGATCTTAGTGGCCGTGAATATATGTTTAAATGGACTTAGGCCGAGCCAGAATTTCCTCTGCGTCGGGCTCGTCATTAGCCATATCGTCGAGAGTGGAAAATACTTTATCCATAATTTCCCCATATGTTACTGAGTAATTGGATGTATGTACCTGTCTGTTTTGAGCACTTTGTAAGAGTTGTCGAATCAGATTATTGTGTTGTGTCCAAAAATGCCCCATCTCCATAGGGTCGAGACCACCAGCAATTGAATCTTTTGATGCTACAAGACCTCCTTCCACGTCGCCTGTATAGAATGGTGTTGTTAAATGTGTAAGGCAATGATCAAAAAAATGAAGGGCATTTTGTTCGTCGACTGTAGGGTTGAAGCAAACATCAAACATGTAATCGTTCATTGCCTTAGCGATGCCTTTATTATCAGAATTACCTTCTTCATCATAGTAACCGCAGCCTACACCGGAACCTAAAGGTGGCAAAGAGTTACTCAACTGATAGAGTACAAGAGATTTCACTATAGTGCGTTTTATTAATATTTTTTTGGAAATATCTATTTGCATTTGTTGCGATACTGAGTCTGAAAAATCACTACATTCCAATTGACAATTGATGCTGCCTAAAAATGCGTCATCATGTGTAAGATTAACGTCGTTAATGAAATTCTTTCTGGGCGTAATATAAGAACTTTTGAATAGCCCAAAAATCTTCTGAGAGATTAGTCTCATTTCAAATGCTGCGAGGGCCTCAACACGGCCACTAGTTTCAGCGCTCGGATTTTGATGTCGAATAAGAGCTGTCAGCAGATTGTGTATTTGCCCTTGTCGATCTGCTGAACATTCCAGTCTGAAAAGTAACAGATCAAACCAACCTATAGTCCCTTGTTTGTCAGCTACTAGCCGATTGAGTAAACCCTTGCCATTGTACTTTTTTTCTCCAAATATCCGCCATGCAATATCTACGACATGGGCTGAGTCTCGACTCTTGGATTCGGCTCTCCATCCTGCTCTATCTAATAGCTGCAATAAGGTATAAATTAATGTTTCTCTTAGTCCGCGCTCATCTAACGCTACTGAGGGATATTTAGGTAAGTAATCAACGAGGGTGTCAATAGCTTGATCGACCATTAATGCAGGCAAATTTTGCGATTGATTCAAGATTTCAATCCATAGACGTTCGTGTGCTAGCTCCCAGTTTTCAGATGTAAAATCTGAACCATCTAAAATTGAAATGATAGGCGTGCCGTTACGGATTTTGTCTAAAGCTTCTTTATACAAAACGAGAGTTACTTGCGGTTCTGGAGTTACTACTCGAACGATCAGTTTCAGATAAGCCTCTAAATTTCTAAAACTATTATTGTTGAAACATGCTTTGGATGCCAAATCACTCTCATCCGGTTTGCCATAGCTAAAACACTCTAAAGTATCTACGTCAAAAAGTTGTTTAAGGAGGAAAACTGATGAAATCTCTTTCGAGGGGGGAGCTATAATTTCCTTGAAGTTCTCTGAGTTTTTATGCTTGTTATTTTTTGAATCATATTTAATTGAAAAAGACCCTTCGTTCCCACCCGTTTCCTCCGCGTAAATCTGTCTGAAAAGGCCAGGATAGTTTAAATGCAATAAAATAAGATTAATCAAATCACACCTGTTGAAATCTGTGCGCCCCAAATTAGTTTTTTCGATTTGCATAAGGCGAATTGTATTAATAAAACGTTTTACCTTGCGCATATTGCCAACTAGTGGCAAATAATGAGCAGCTTTATCGCTTTCGAGAATATCAGCCAACTCATCAAAGATACTGCTGAGTTGCTTTATTGCATCGGGTGGAGTAGAACCGTCTTGAAGAACTGAGTCTTTCCATTTACCCCGCAAAAAATCGCAAATTTTTGAGTTATCTAAAAATAAACTGTATTTAATGGTTACGAATTTCTCAAGAAACTCTCTTGCTCGTGAATTCTCCTCTTGGCCACCTGCAAGAACTTCTGTGTCGTAACAGAGTACGTAAGTCGCTTGGGTTAATTTCAGCGTTCTTTTAGTTGCGAAAAGAATATTGTTAACCGTTTTGGCATCCAGACGGTCAAGGTCGTCAATTACAATAATAACTCGACGATTTATGCGCTTAAGCACTTCATCGATATCATCTAGTAAGTCGTCAACGGTTTCGGATGAGGGCTCTAAAGACAATTTAAATCCGAAAAAGGATACTTCAGCTTTTCCCCTTATTAATCTCGAATATCTATTGGCTGCAATCCGAAACTCTGGCGCATAGACACCCTTTTGAATTGTAGATGTAAGTTCTCTGACAAGTCGGTCAGCTAAGTCCGGTTGTGAGGCGTATCTTAGAGGTTCAAATCGACAAACTAAAAATTCACTCTTTTTTGACCATACAATATCAGCAAGATTAATGAAGCTAGTTTTTCCAATGCCCCAAGGCCCGTCTACTCCAAAGACATCTCTGCTTTGCATTACTGATTCAGCAAAATTTGTTGCTTGCTCTTTTATATTGAATAAATCATCAGTATCTTTACTAATCTCAACATCTGAAATGAAGTAATTTTTTTGGACGGTTTCTGATTTTTTAGCCTGCCAATGTTGTAGGAGTGGTGACAGTAACATTACTGATAATGTTAATATTATAGCGGGAACTAAGCTAGAGGCGCTGGCGAACCATCTTAGATGAAAATCTTCCATTGTTGGGTAGATCAGCATGTGTATGTATATACCAATGCAAAATGCAGATACAAGATCGAATCTTAGACTTTTAATAATTTTTATAGCGGTTTTGTGTCCTTCGCGTTTGTAGAAGTAATACATGCACAGCAAGAATATAAAGGCTGTTCCAATCAGGGGGATACGAGAGTCTGAAGCGGCTATTTTGACAGCATATAAAGAACCAATGCTACAGGCGACGACCCATACTTCAGCTAATAAAAATCCAATAACTATTGGTTTAAATAAAACAACAAACTCAGGCATTTTCATTATAGAAGTTTTACCGGACATCAGGCTTTTCTCCATGATAAATTAAGAATCCTCGAACCAACTGAGATCCAACTGTATGCGGGTACAGAGAGGCGTTCGCTATCATTACTTATTGTGTTGGAAAAACAAAGCTTTCTGTCTCAAAACGATTTAGGTTTATGGCTGGGTAACATTCCATAATTTCTATAAAGTCACAGTCAGGCAGTCAGCGATGCTAACAAAACAGTGTAGTAATTGAGGGTAGGCCTTCTTTACACCAAAAAAAGAAAGTTAACGTCAGCTCTTCTGCCAATTTTTGCCGTTCGATTCATTAATTTGTTTGGTCCGTATATGGGCGTGGAGCCGATCTGCGAGCCAGTTCAACCAATTATTCACAAGTTGATCCAATATTCCGATAAGTGGCAAGATTAAGGAGCTATTCTATCTTTCCGCGAAGTTTATTCTTTAAGCTGGAAATTAATTTGACCAGAGCATATAGTTACATTCTGTGCAAATAATGCGCAGCAAAGACAGGCAGAACACAGCCCGTTTTTAAACACGGAATTTTTCAATATAACAATATTGTCAGTGCATTGCAGTCTCTTAGTTGATTGCTCAATAATGCCGATAAAGGAGAAAACTATGGGAATTAAACCTGGACCTAAGAGAATTGCTGACTCGACTGGGGAGCCAGACCGGCGTCAACGGGATAATAAGAAAACTCCCGGAAATACACCACCACTTAAGCCTCACAAACACAAAAAAGGTGACTAATAAATTGGGCGTTGCACTTAAAAATTCCAGTAAAAGGGGAATAGCACAGAGCGATTGGCCAGTATTTCTGTTGTTGCCAAAATGTAGTGGCATAGTTAATTTGGCCACATATTAAGAGATGTTATGATTGATTTCATAGCAGCATTAGGTGCCAAGATGAATAAGAAATATCCTGTTAAAATTAATCAATAAACCACTCGCCAAATGGTCTTAAAAGGCTATTTCGTTCCTGATGTTGGTTTATCTGCCTCCTTTTGGTCATGACCACCGCCTATTTTTCCTTTAGCGCCAGTAGTTTTTCTGAGAAATGTATCAAGCAACGCCTTTACGTGATGTGTCCCCATACCACCTGCAAAGGCAACAAACCATTCTGAATACGGTATTAGTACATTTGGAACATCAGTTACTTCATCATTTGAACCGGTTGTAACTACTACTAGACCTGTTTTTAATGCGAATATCAGCAAAACACCTGTTATCCCACCACCAATAATCTGCATGATGTAACCGGTAAAATCTAAAATCATTGGTGCATTTGAAAACTGTTTCTCAGCATGATAACGGTTAAAGTCTTTTGCCAAAAACATACTACAATGCATAGCACCACCAAGCAGCCCCAGATAAAAAAGTTGTTTCAAATATATTACTGTAACTTCATTTGGTTTAGCGATATTGCCATTTGCATCAATTTGACCACGAGCCTCAATCATTTTTTGAAAAAGTTCAAGAAAACCAGCAATACCAAAATAGTAGAAGGTAAGAATGACAATTATAGAAGGAAAGAAGTTAATTTGACCCCAGCGCCAGTTTTTATTATTTGACGCTGATACAACCGAAGCAGGTGTTGGTTCTGTCATCATGACATCCTTGTTAATTGCTAGGTAACCTTAAAATAGTAGTCACCATAATAATTGTACAATAATTAAACACTCTAATTTCCAAATCTTCAATCTCAATGGAAGTTTTGATTCAAAATAAATCGTAATATATTTCGAATATTCTAATTTATTGACCATGACATTTTGGTCGTAAAACGATAAACGTTGAAGTTGTAATTTCGTCTGCCTTCCAGAGCTTTAACTAGCTTTTCCTCTAAATTTATTATGGTTATTTTTTGTACAGATGTCATAATGCTTCCGATGATGATGGATGTATATCGTTTAACGAAAGCAAGCATATGGAAGTGCGCGTGATGCACCGAATTTCCCTATCTACTTTCATAGTTATAACCAACTGGTATGGTGAATGATTGTGGCAAAAGATAACCTCATAATTTTAGTGCATGGTATGGGAACGTACACGCCTGGCACAATGACAAAAGAAGTAAAAGATGGCCTAAATGCGGCCCTTAAATTTGCAAAGCATGAATTCGACTATGAGCAAGATGTAGAATTCTATGAGCATAACTTTGGGCAATTCTTTGATGATGTAAGAAAAAACGAGTCAGATGTATTAGGGCATTTTTCTGATCTGGACGTGAACGCCGGCATCATTAATGAGATTGCAAAATACGCTGCAAATATCGGTGGGGATAAGTTCTTCTATACCCACCTTCTGGATGTGATTTATTACGGTCTGACATTTTGGGGCGAGAGAGTCAGGGTCCACTTTGCAGATGAATTAATTAAGAAAATGAAATCGGCCGTACTGAATGGACAGCGCGTTCATGTGCTTGGATATAGCCTTGGCACAGCTTTGATCAATGACACTTTCAGTAAAATTTATAGAAATGGTGATACATCAGACAAGTTCTTAAGTATTAAAGACAACAAAATTGATCATTATTGGGCATTTGCTAATGTCAGTAGGATATTGCATGAACTGAATGGAATTCAGGGGGCAAATCCAAAGAACAACGTTGTTCACGATGGGGATAACTGTTGTATTAAAAATATGGTGGTTGTTTCCCATAAATTTGATCCTTTCACACTAATAAAAACATATCGTAGAGAGCCTGACAGAGGACGATTCCAACACCCAAGTGGCATTACCCAGCTTAATACGCATGACCTGACGGGTTACATCTCTGATCCAGAAGTTGGATTGAGGTTGATATATGACATTTACGGAGGCAGTTCAAATATCACTATGGATATGCTTGTCGCCGGGTCTGGAGCATATAAAAAGACAACGCTAAACAGTCAGATTGAAGGGTTGCAGGATAAATGGGCGAAAGTAATTGCTTCAATTAATGATCCAGTCGGTGCAACTGAAAATGTTATTGCATTAATTAAAGCGGCCAGAGAATTTAGAAATCGAATTGAGATGTTTATACCGGGAGATAACGTATGAGCACATTATTCAAGCGTTTTAACCTTTCAATATGGCTAGTCCTGATGCTAATAATTGGGCTGACTTCAAGTTATGCAGACGAAATTCCAAATGTGTTAGAAACCAACAAAGGTGATTTGCAGTACGTAATATGTGACAAGGATATCCTAATAGGCGTCAAGTCGAAGTTTGAAGATATTCGAGACAAAGCTATAAATTTGGCAGTATCTGACTGCGAATCGATTGTTGATAGTAGAGGGGATACAAGCCATTTTGATTCTGAAAAATTAGGCATTGATAGGAAATCATTTACCGAATTTGTGAAAGACAAAACAAAAAGTGATCTCGGTGGATTTGACGGATTTGATGAATTCATTTCCGATTGGAGTAATGTGATAGTTGATGGAGAAAAAGCGTCGTTTCTGGTGAAGAGTGAATTGGGAGCTCCTACATACATTGAGTTGTTAAATGATAGAACGAGAATTGTTCTGGATCCTGATGATAAATGTAAAGCCATTGGCTATGGTGGAAAAGCGAACCCTTTTGATTCATGCAACGACATGGGTGAAGAATTGCAAAAGGCAATTGATGTAGTTGGTGCTTTCCGCACAATCGACCAGCTAGAAACCGTTGGGAAATATGTTGCTGGGCTTGAAAATAGTTGGAAGAAATTTGTTGATGATGCCAGGTTCCAGACAACTCTCGATGTGATGGTGACAACTTGGGCATTCTCTGACAAATGGAAAAGTGCTGAATTGCAGGGGCCACCAACGATTCAATACTTTTTGCTTCATCCGATGCTGATGTATACCTATATGCCTGACGCTACTCGCGGTGAAGAATTAAAACCTGTCCCGGCTGTTGAATGGGTTGGAGTAAATTTTTGGAAAGCAAAAGTGCCATTAGGTGCCTCTATAACATCAATTTATAACGACCGGCCGAATGGAAAAAAGTTTCTTCTTGGTTTGACTATACACGTTGATAATTCATATTCAATAGGCGTCGCTGGCACAGGAAATGAGAGAACTTTTTTTGTGAATCTGGATTTGATGGAATGGTTTGGAGATAAAAAAGAGAAGTTTAATAAATATCAAAATGAGTTTGATTCATACAGGAAAAAGTTAAAGTAATGATACAACTGTGAGTGCCGAAGCCGCACTCAATTACTTTTGCGCCGCAAAAAATAACGAAAATGCTGGTGTGGTATGAGTGTGGCAAGGAGCCGATGAGCATGTTTGCCGACACAATAGGTGATTGTAAAAAGGATATAATGGTACGCAAGGCTCAGAAAACATTGAAAACAAACCCCCTCAGTATATGAGTTTTTCTCATACGTCGCTGTCTATGCCATCTGACGAAGAGCATTACGGCAAGGAAGGAAATTATAAACAATGTAATTACTATTTCAATGTACCTGAATCTCAGAAATTCACTGGTTGTGTCAATGCCTCGACATCCGAATACGTCATCGGTGAAGAAACTGACTATCTTAAAAATTTTGCAAAAGAAAATGCCTTGTATTGGCTTCGGGGGACTTTCAATGCTGACTAGGCATTTATGGAAGCACAAATATTCAGTTTCTTAGACAGTATTCGATGACTATGTAATTATCCAATACGTTATTGGTAATGAGAGAATGTGTGCCATGTATGCACTTTATACTAATCATTCAACGAGCATGGAGGATGCATGTCAAAAAGAATGGATATCGACCATCATAAACAAAGAATACTAATCGGTTCAGTGGCTCTAATTTTTCCTATTATTTGCTTAATAATATTCTGGATTAGCACTCAGACTTTCATTCAACCTACCAGTATTAGCGTAACGTATCACTTAGGAACACGAAACGTTTTTTGTGGACTACTTTTTGTTGTGGGAGCCTTTTTATTTGCTTATCGCGGTTGGAATACTGTTGAATATTGGTTGGCCAACTTGGCGTCATTGTGTGCGATTACAGTCGCACTGGCACCGACATCGATTGATTTTCACTGGACAAACGAATTTGGAATACCGTTTGATGAATGCCAGTGTATAGTTAAAACGGAAGAAGTATGTATTACAAATGCCCATGCTTTTATCCCATACATCCACCAAGCAGCGGCCGTTATGCTCATAGCCGTCTTGTTTATTTTTTGTTGGGGTTTTTATACCAGAGCCAAAGAAAAACAGAAAATGTATCCCCAAAAAACCATTCAACGCAGAATTAGAATTTATTTTATTTGTCTTTTAGCTATGCCTGCCTCAGTTTTATGGGCATTCGGGACGTATTTCATCAAAGGAAAAGTGGTAGGTGACCCATCACTTTTCTATGTTGAATGGGTCTGTCTCTGGGCATTTGGATTCTCCTGGCTGGTAGCCAGTAAACAATTGTGGTTATTGTCAAATACTAAAGAAGAGGAAGACGCAATAGATGAGAAAATGCGGCAAACCACAGAGAAAGACAAGTCAGAAAAGTAGTCATTTCTCTACATTTAATTTTAATATCCTTGGTTTTAAACATATGAACATTTTGTTAGGCCATTAGCCGCAACAAAATTTTCCTATTGGTCATTATTCTGCAAACGACTTAAGTCCGACATTTGCATGTCATAAGTTTAGTATTTAATTCTTTAGTGCAATGGAGTTTCGAGTGAAACCATTAGAAATGGTATTGATCGCTAAAATCGCTTTAACAATATTTTTTTGGTGTCTTCCGTTAATATTTTTCCCAAGCGCGCTTCTTATTTGCTTAGGCTTTGATATGGGCCCCCTAATATTCGTGCGGCTACTTGGTTTTGCCTATTTAGCGCTTCTTGTTGGGTACATCCTTGCTTGGCGCAATTTTAAGACCGGCATCTATCCAGCTAATACAATTCTAGTTGGGTTGGTCAGCAACTTTGGTGCTTGCATGGTTTTATGTTGGGGTTTGTTAGATGGGCAATGGTCTGAGTGGGGACCGATTGCTCAACTATATATGTGGACTTCAATTACTGCTACCGGAGCAATATCATTTTCACTTTATAAATATGGCATTAAAAAGAATGGGTGGAAAATAATGTAGTTTGCTAAACAATATGCACTGCTGTCTCAGAGGAAGGAAATGCGGTTTTCATACACCAGATATATGTGATTTCTAACAACTGAAAAACGTATGTCATGACGCAGGACTTAACGGAATCAACGACGTTTGCATGGCATCGGCATTTCCTAAATCCCAATCCTTGACCTAACGCAGTGATTGAATGCCCTTTACTCAGCTTAGAAGCGTGTCAGTAATGGTTGGTGTTTTTACATAGTCGAAGCGGCAACCCTACCGCGAGAGCGGTTTAGTCCGATCGCTCGAAGCCGTCAGTCATATCAGTAAATATTTTGCCGTTCTATTCAGTATTTCGTTTAGTCTGCTTTGGGCGTGAAGCGTTGTTACGTATAGGTTCGCTTATGGCCGAAGCCAGGTTTAAGTTGATGGTCAAATTCGTGACATGAGCTGCCGTAAAAGGCCAACTAAAATGCCCAATTGAGAGTGTGCTTTGCAAAAAATGGTCCCGCCAATTGCTAGGGTTGGGTAAAGGTATTACAGTCTAAGCTGTTCACGTAGAATTTTATTTCTCACGTTTAGAAAGAACTATAATAAATCGTTCATGATTGAATTATGTAAATTGAGAAATTTTATGGCTGATGATCCTGACTGGGTGAACCCCGCTAATGACCGTAAAACACCCTATAGTGATGAAGAACTTGAGCTATTTGTCGATGGTTTTATTGAGAGCTTTGAAGACGAGTGGGAAGATTTAAAATTAAAATTTGGCGAATTGACGGCTAGACAACGAATTAAGAATGGTTTCATAGCCAATGACGAAAATAGCTTACTGAATATCGAACCAGATGATGAGGTTCATTAGAAATTAAAATTTCGCGAAAGGGGCCTTTGTGCCATTAGGAGACTGTCAGAATTTTTTACACTATTGCTGCAATGCTGAGTTAAGCAGACAGTGAGATATTGCGACCCACTAAACACTTTGTGCCAATAGCAAAAGTTCGAGCCTTAGTTTTTAGTTATGTCTCTCCCTCAGACAAAGCGGTCATTTCATCCGCTCTGATCCCGCAGTTCACCATCATGTAAACCTGCTTTTATCTAAAAAGTGGCTAAATCACATTATGCTCTACCTTTTTAAGCATACGTAACCAAAAACCACTATATGCAATAGTTGTTGTAATTTTGTACAGGTGGTGTGTAGGATTGCAAACTAGATTGCTCGACGGAGATGGACTATGTCTTTAGAAGTTAAATTATCTTATGACGGGGATTACCATGCACACAGGAAAGTCTTTGTTGATGGAATGGAGTCATTTGATTATTCTGTTTCAAAAACTAACGGGACAAGTGTCTTTTTTTGGTTTGAAAATGTATCTCGCGTTGAACTATGCACAAGACTTAAAGATATCCCCCGTAGTATTAATTTTGAACATTCAAAAGTAAATGTGGATGACTTAAGTATCTATTGTTACAGCCTATCAGATACTAATGAACTTGTTAGTGAAGCTTGGAATAAGTTAGCTTATAGCAATTTCATACAAAAAATTCTAAGCATAGTGTCTCGTTCAGATTGTGGCATGTTTCAAATAAAAATAAATCTAAATATCATCGAATTGAATTTTGAATTTGATTCAGAAGTTAGAATCGCCGTGTCAGGTAACGATTTTGAATTCATGAGGTTGTTTCTTGATATTCTTTTCAAGCCAATCTCGGGTAAAGAACGTACTTTTGTATTTGCATTAAATAGAAAAATCAACCTTAAAGTTGACGGTGCCGAAGAGGAAATATACTGTGAAGTCGATTAGCCTAAATGGGGGAATAATAGTTACAGCCTTTGGTGATCCTAGCAAATCAAATAGAGTTTCTGATTTAAAATTAAAAGTTACACAATACTCAGCTGTGCCACAATACATAAAAGTTTGTAAAGTTTTAAGTGAAGACAATAAAATTGCTAAACCGAAATTTTCAGTTACTACTATTCCGATTCCCGCATGCAACTGTGGATTATTTGATTTTAAAAACGTGTATGTGACTGAAATTATAGGTCAATGGATCCCAACAGGGAAGCCTAACCAAGAAGTTGATGTAAGTATAACCGTTGAAAATAAAAGAAGTATTAATGAAAAAAATCGCATAGATAGCAAGATATGCAAAGCTAGGGTGGGAGTAATTTAGATTATGAAATGGTTGTTTTTAATTTCATTGTTACGCTTTATTCTTTTATATGTAACACCTTCGAAAAACGATATTGATGAGATACCTGACAATTGTGAACATTTAAAAAATGAAATACAGACATATAACCATATTCAAATGTTAAGAGCAGTTATATTATCTTGGCCAGTGTTTCTTACTATACTTTTTTTTCAAACAATAGAATCGACTTTCAATGATTATAATGTATACCTCATCTCAATTTTTATAGTCACATGTCTTATTCTTATCATACCTGCATTTATACTCCCTTATAGTTTACTTCGAAAAAAATTATGCAGACATTTTTTATTTGTAATTTTAATCTTTGGAGACATTCTCGCCGTTTTTTTTATTTTTCCGCTGATGCTGAATACCTGATTAAATCTCCTACTCATAAATATTTTGAAAGGCCGCAATGGGCACAAAGCTCTCACTTAGCAACATTTAGTTTATGACCGCTTCTCGCTTCAAAGCCGAACTACTTAAAAGTGCCAATTGGAGACATACGGTTGAGACACAAGGAAGTTTCATAAACACAAAAAGCAGACGTTAAACCTTACATTTCCTTTCAAATCGGTGCGTTCTTGCGATTTAAATCCGTAAATCTTATCGAGTGTGTTACTGAGAAATCGCACTAATATCCTTCAAAAAACGCTATATTTGCCATAGATTATTGATTTATAGGTATTTTTATAAAAATGCATCCGATGTCACTGAGACTTCACAGTAACATCCTATTTATAAGGTAGTTTTTGTGCTCATAAAGCTATCTAACTCTTTGTTTATGTGGCAAATTACTAGAATTAAAGTTGAGTAGAACTCGGGGTGTTACTGAGATTTCTACATTAAGTAGTTATATTTTCAGAGGTGTCGACGAATTGGACGATAATAAAGATAAGCTGAAGGAATATTTGTCTTTCACCAACGCTTTACTTGATTCTATGGATCAGAGTGTGAAATCGAATTCAGAATCTAACGTTTGGAGGCACTCCAGTTACCAAACATATATGCGAAAGTATAATGCCCTCGTGAAAGAGGTTGCCTCTGCCACATCAGGTACGGCCCTGCTTGACGTGTACGATTTGGACAAGGTTCCATCAATGGGCAATACAATCGCGATGCAGCAAAAAGGATTTTTTGATTCAGTCCATTCAAATCTTTCTATATTGAAAGCTTTTCTTGAGAACAAGATTGGTATTAGGGAAGACAAGACCCTTCAAATCAGAGACTTTCTTCAGGCGAACCTCAGGAGGGGCATGTTTTCTCAGCCTGATAAAGAGGTGCAGGTGCAAGATGTAATTGAGCAACTGCTTATCGGCAAAGGGATGGAGAAAGGTGTCGATTACGACCGCGAAGTTGGCAGGGTCAAGGTTTCTATAAAAGAGGTTGTTCCTGACTTTATATTCCAGAAGCTCGGTCTTGCTCTAGAGGTTAAACTTTCCAAGACAACAACCAAAAGCAAGGCAATTGTTGACGAGATAAATGCAGACATAATGTCTTACTCAAAAGTGTATAAGTCAGTAATTTTTCTCGTTTACGATCTTGGTAGCATCAGGGATGAGACTGAGTTCAAAAGTGATCTTGAAGTGCGTGATGCGGTCTCGGTTATTGTCATCAAGCATTGAATCTTACAAGCAAAGGCTGGCGGACGCTTCGCGTCGCAGCTTTGAGCGTTATACGAAAAATTAGTCACAAGTGAACTTTAACTATATGTCGTGGTTTAAAAAAGAATCTATAAGTCAGGAATTAATGAAAAGCCCAGAAGAATTTTGCAAGTCTATAATCTGTGGATTTAAAGCTAAATCAAGTCACAATAAAAATGAATCAATGTGGTGTTTTTGGCTTTCTATGGGAGGAGCATTAGCTGCACCTATATTTGTTACCCTTGGTGATGATATGGCAAAGTTTCTAGGTGTATATGGATCTGTTTTCATCTTATCAAAACTGATACCTTCGGTTTTATCAGTAGCCGTGGCTTTTTCTACGGCATGGTTACAATTGAGAAAACCACAGCAGTTATGGGCTCTATATCGTACGTCTCAAAGAGAGTTGGAGGATCATCTGTGCAAATTTCAATATGGAATAGCTGAGTATGGTGAACACGAAAACCCAGAAAAACTTTTAGTCGAAAATGTTTCAAAGATTGCTCTTGATGCTCATTACTCTTGGTTGCCAATGGTACCAAACCCTGAAGATATTAAGTCTGCATCAACAACTAAGAAAAAAGCGTGAAGTAAATGACAGAATTTGATGTTGAAAAGACGACCATACAAACAAAATTTGGTGAGTTTCTATTTTATTGTTTTAGCTGGGGAGCACATGAAGAGGATAATATACTTGTTCTTTTCAACGACAAATACGAAAAAGTACCGTTACTGAGAATACAAAGCGCTTGTTATACCGCAGAAATCTTTCGAAGTTTGGATTGTGATTGTCATGCGCAGTTAAGTAAAAGCCAGCAGTTGATTGCCAGTGAGGGTGGGCTTTTAATTTACATGTTATGTGATGGTCGAGGTGCTGGACTACTAAATAAAATAAAGGGCATGGAACTTGGTCGTACACATGATTTGGATACCTCGGACGCATATAGGCACTTAGGCTTAGAGCAAGACCCCCGTGAGTATCAACGAGCATCGGAAATTTTATCCTACCTAAACATATCTAACGTAAAACTTCTTACTAATAACCCTAGAAAAATTCAAGGGTTAAGGTCAACAGGAGTAATAGTTCAGCGTAAATCACTAGAAGTAGCGTCTACGGCTAATTCCGAACCATATTTAAAAGCAAAAGCCACAAAAATGGGGCATATGCTAAGTGAGTTCAAACCATAAAATCGTATAACAATGCAAATCAAGTCGACGGCTTTTTGCGGCGATATATGTAAAAGGTAACTATGAGCATTCAACTAATATTCTATACACAAGTAGCATCAATCATCGGGTTCATTGTGGTTCTCTTTGTACTTTATCGTATATTGGTTAGCCAAAAAGATGCGACCATTCAATTGCTAAAAGAGAAAGTAGAATTTACGGAAAACAAACTTGCTCATGCTGAAAATCAAAAACCAGATGCCTTGGCTAAATCACTTTCAGAAAGAGTTGATAGATTAAATAACGAAATCGAACGGTTATCAGGTGATAAGGAAAGCAACCAAATCTTAATAGATGAAAAAGAAAGTGAATTAGAAAAAACTAAAGAAGAGGCCGATGAATTAAGCAGGCAAATATCCAATGCACATGAGTTAATATCTGAGTATTTCTGTCCACACTGTAAGGCTCCAATGGAACAGCGATCATATCATTCAGAGTCAATCGAGTATGGAGGTAGAGATATTGATATCGATCATGAATTTATATCATTCGAGTGCGGTCTCACTTTGCATGATGGAAAGCAATCAAGTGCGTGTAAAAACACATGAAAATTAATATGCGGTTTTTTAGGGCCACATCATTTAACTGTTATGACTCAGGATGGTTATGAGCGAACCCAAGCATGCGATAGATGTTCTTAACGGACTTATTGTTGACCTAGACACACCAATAAAAGTCTTGACGGATTATCTTGAATCTGAATACTTTGAAATTGACAATGATTTCAGGAAAGGACTTTTTAGGTTCTGTTTGCAAACTTTAATTTTAAACTGTGCAAAATATACTGAGTTTTGCCGAGATTATGGCAAGGTTGTTAACACACACGCCCAAAGCTTGGCGCCACTAATGAATCAGTTCAAAATAGAAATTGAAGCAAAAGGCATTAACTCCTTCAGAAATGACTATATTGGACATATTCGCTCAAAGAAACTTAAGCGCCCATTAACAATCGAAGAAACAGATGCCGAGATAAACAAGATCGTAGGGTCTAGCGCATTGCCTTTCATGAATTGGATATGCCCAGACGTACCTAGCAAAACTGATTCTACGAAATACCTTATTGGTGTGCTGGTACTTATGAGGGACGAAATTGCTAAATCGTTATAAAAAATAATATGCGGCTCTTTGGGACCGCATCATTAGACTGTTAATGTCCGCTTTACGGCGAAAGCTTAATCAAAATTTGATATGCCCAACGGCGGCAATTCGCTTCAAACCAGTCTTTCCCCGTAAATCAAATTCAGAAACTATCTAACAGATCAACAGAGTGAAAAATCTCAGCCATGACCGATACCCCCCATTACTAATAGGGGGGGTATCTTTTACCAGCTTTTAGAATGTCAAATTGCGGTTTAAAAAGAGTCTTGGTGTAATGCTTATTGGTAAAAATTAATCATTGTTCCGGTAAGCAGCAAGATTTATAAATCGTTCCATTTTTCCGCAAAGCCCTTTTTAAAAGTTGAAAATAAATCTAACCTGAGCATATAGTCACGCACTGTGCTAAAAATACACAACATATAAAGGTGGAATTAATCCGTGTTTAAACACTGAACTTTTTCGGTTATCAATATTGTCATTTTATCCTTGCGTAGTTCAACCAGATCGAAAGATGGAGTTTAAAATTTGTCTAAATCAATCGTAGAATACAAAAGATTTTTGTCCCAATACTCAAAATCTATGAGTGTTCAAGAATTAAAACTAGCGAATTTGATTTTATCCAATTTTTCGGAAGTAGAAAGTAAGTCTTCTGCTGGTGGCGCTAGAGCAAATAAGTTGGCCGAACTCATTATAAAATATGGAAAAAATGTTTTACCTTATGTAAATTCTGAGGTCGAATTCTCATCAAATAAACCAAAGATTAAGAAGCTAAATAAATTATCAGTTAAAGGATTTCGAGGATTCGATGGGGAAGAACATTTTGATTTAAGTAAGAACTTTACCTTTATATATGGACTAAATGGAACTGGTAAATCAAGCTTCTGTGAAGCATTAGAGTATTCGCTCACAGGTAAAGTCAATGAGGCGTCAAGTAAAAGGTTTGACACAGTTCAATATGTAACTAACACGTCATCGTTAAACAGAGGGCATTCATTGGTAGTTGAATATGATGATGGAAAGTTAATGCCGGCAATTCAAGCTCCTCTAGATAATGAATTTATATTTATTGAAAAGAATAGAATAGAAGCTTTTGCGAGAGTATCTTCATATACGCCGCAGGGTCAACAACAGCGTTTATCTGCTTTGTTTGGCCTAGAAGAATTTAATAGTTATTGCAATGGGTTCAACAAGTCTATCGAGAACAGGTTGCCAATTGTTCCCCTTAAGGAAAAAGAGCTAAGAATTAAAGAAAAAGAAGTTGAGAAATCAAAGCTTATTGTCGAAAACAAGAAAACTGAATTGGGTGGTTATGAAAAAAGGAAAAATCTACTTCTTTCAAAATACCCGAAAAAAACTTTAATTTCCGAGGTTTTATCTTTACTTGGAGAAGAAAACCTAGGTTTGATTTCCAAGAAAAAAGAAGAAATAGAAAAGTTGTCTAAGGTGGCGTTGAGACAAACGGACAAAATTGAAGCTTCACTTAAGTCACTAATGACATTTCCTGAAAGAATTTCAATATTGAATGATCTGTCTGATGATGTAAAAAAATATAAGGACGAGATTAACTTTGTAGAATTGTATACAGCAGTTAAAAACATATCATTAAAGGACATAGATTACTGTCCTGCTTGTGACACTCCAATTTCACAAGTAACCAACAACCCCTTTGATAAAGCAGATAAGCAACTAAAAGTACTTGAGTTAATATCAGCTAAACAGAAATCACTTCAACAACACACAAAAACTCTATCTGATTCTTTAATTAAGCTTTCTTCTGAATTAAAATCCATCGGTATAAACTGCACAGTGCTACATGATGAATTTTTAGGTGCATTTGACTCAATAAAGATTGAGTTAGAGAAAAAGATTGCCGAGGCTAATAAGTGGAATTCCGAAAATAAAGAAGTATTTGCAAAAGTATTAAGTTGCAAAGAAGAACTTAAAACTCTTGAATCTGATTATAGAGAATGCTCAACAATCTCGGAGCTATATAAGGCAGCATACAAAGAAAAAGGGCGGGCGGAAGAGCAAATTAGTGAATTTAAGTCTTCCAATAAAGAGCTGCTAGCTTCTGTTGATAATGAAAAGAAAGAAATATCTTACTATTTAGGTTATTCATCAGCATATGAAACTTTTATTGAAAAGCTTAAGGCTTATTCAGAAAAACTGCCACTTAACCTATCCAATTCACTTGAAAGTCAAGTGCTCAGTATTTACAACGCGATCAACAAACATCCATATGATCATGAAGTATTAAAATCGATTAGTCTTCCAACGAGACCAAATGATGGAATTAATATTGAGTATCTTGATGGAACTAAAGAAGATGCTTTAAGAGTCCTAAGTGAAGGACATCTAAGGTGCCTTGGGTTATCAATACTTCTCGCTAAGAATATTCATGATAATCACAACGTAATAATCTTTGACGATGTTGTGAATGCGATAGATGATGAGCACAGGTCTGGTATTATAAGTGAATTATTTTCAAATCCTCTCCTTTCTGAAAAGCAAATGATTCTCACAACACATGGCGAGGATTTTATAAAAAGACTAGAAAATCAACTTGTTAGTAAAGGATTAAATAAAAGATTATCTCGATATGATTTTGTTCGAAATCATGAGTCACGGGATGTTTTAATTGAACAGAATCTAAATAGACATTACTTGGTTAAGGCAAAAAATAATTTTGATAGAGGCCTAGTTAAAGATGGACTTATGGAGTGCCGGCGCTCACTAGAAGAGCTTGCTCCAAGGTTATGGAAAAAAATGAGAACAGAGGGGCTTGATCCCGCCCTGTCTGTTAAATTACGAGCTCCTTCAGCAGCTCCTGATTTATATAATCTTATAGATGGCCTAATTAGCTATATAGAAGAAATTGAGAAAAGGCCGGGTATCCGTAATTTTTCTCCACATCGTAAATGTTTGATGACCGTAAAAGATGTAAGTAAAAAGAATCCGCTTACTTGGAACTTGTTGAACAAGGGAACTCACGAAGAAGATAGAGATGAAGAGTTTGATGAAAACCAAGCTAAAGAGTTGTTTGATTTATGCGTTGAATTTGAAGGTTTAATCAAAAACTATTCAAGAGAGGAATTTGCGGTTTAAGTGGTTAGCTAAACATAACAAAGTCATTAACTTTACATTTTGCTCTATGCTTCGTTCTGTGCATTCGTTGCGCTCATTTTTTCACAGCACTCCAACCAAAATGCAGGTTACAACGGCGTTATCAAGTGTAGCCAAACTATCGCCACCGGAAAAACAAAAAATATAAATCGTTGATATTAAAAGTTATTTTTTTAAAAAAAGGGAGCATCAGCTCTCTTTAATTTAGAAACTTGTACAGTCAATATTTAGTATTAATAAAGCAAGTGCCGCCAATTCATCGCCGCTCAGTTTAAAAAATTAACATAAATCATTGATTGTTAATTTGCACCCAAAAGCGATCCAGCTTCAGATGTTCGTTGCATCAAATATTGAACCATTATTGGCAACTTGCGCCTACGTGATTGCTGGCTTTAACCTTCCAAGAGGTGGATCACTTCTTCAATGAAAATGTGGATCAATTTCTCATGCAATTCAACAGCCGTGTTCAATTCTTGCAACCGTCTTTGGGAAATTATCTAGCACTTTTTTGAAATCGCTAATATCTTAAATAGAATAACTGTATATAATTACAGTATATGTTGAAATTTATTCCAATTGTAGCGCACGCGGGTCTGGTCGGGTTTGAGAGCCCAGCCGCAGAATATACGCAACTTAACCTAGATTTAGACCAATTACTCATTGACCATCCTTCGGCCACTTACATTGGTATTGCTGATGGAGATTCGATGCAAGGGTTTGGGATATATTCTGGAGATTTGCTCATTGTTGATCGCGCCCAAAAAATTAAAGACCAAGACATTGTGGTGGCAAATCTCAATGGCGTCTTCGTATGTAAAAAAATCGATAAAGTTAAGCGATGTTTATTGTCATCAGGAAAAGGTTTTACACATTACTTTTTAAAAGAGGGTGACGAGTTCCAAATTGAGGGGGTTGTTACGCGCTCTATTCGTTTGCACCGCCCGTTTAAGAAGATGCTTTGATGTACGCACTATGTGATGCAAATAGCATGTATGCGAGCTGTGAAAAGGTTTTTGACCCAAGTATTCGTCGTAAGCCCGTTGTTGTATTAACTAATAACGATGGTTGTATATGTGCAGCTTGTGGTATTGCAAAGCGTTTAGGTATTGGCAAAAAGTTCGTGCCTTACTTTCAAGTCAAAAAAAAGTTAGAGGCGGCAGGCGCGGTTATTCGCTCAAGTAATTATGAACTTTATGCTGATTTAAGTCGGCGGATGATGGACACATGTGCTCGATTTGCCCCTGAAATTACTGTCTACTCAATAGATGAGTGTTTTCTATATTACGGAAAAGATTACTCGGCACCGCCTCAAGGATGGGACGTTTTAGCGACAGCTATCCGAAAAACAGTGTGGCGAGAAGTCAGGTTACCTATTGGCATTGGTATTGGGGCTACGCCCACATTGGCCAAAGCTGCTAATCATGCATCCAAACGAATAACCGGCTTCAATGGGGTTGCGGTTATAGACAATGAAATTACACGAAAATGTATTCTGTCACAGATGAATGTAACCGATGTATGGGGAATTGGCAGTCGATTAGGTAGGCGAATGAATATCATGGGGATAAAAACCGCGTGGGATTTAGCCGAACAAAATCCAACTAAAATTAGGAAAGATTTTTCAATTTTAGTTGAAGGTACAGTGCGAGAGCTTAATGGTGAGGTCCGTCATAGCTGGGATAGTGTAAGAGCTGCCAAAAAAGAGATTTATAGCACTCGGAGTTTTGGTCAACGCATAACGGACATGGCTGAATTACGGTTTGCCCTAGCATCCCATGCTGAAATTGTCGCTACGAAACTCAGGAAGCAAAAAAGCTTAACGAGCGCAATGAGCGTTTTTGCAACGAGCTCACCTCATGACAGCGAAGGCTATTTTAGCGAGTCATACTTTCATCATTTTACTATGCCTACAAACGATACCCGTCACATTGTTAGCGTTACTCAACAGGCTATATGTAAACTGTTTAAAACCGGAGTCAGATATTATCGGTGTGGCGTAGGCCTAATGGATTTAAGGGGAGAAGCCCTTATGCAATTTGACTTGTTTAATCAATCGACCGATAGTCCACAGTTAATGTCTTGCATGGACAGCATCAATGCGCGATTTGGTCGCTCTACCGTGCATCTTGCAGCAAAAGGGTTTGAACAAAAGTTTGCGATGCGCCGTGAGTTTTTGTCACCACAGTACACAACCAAATGGAGTGATATTCCCAAGATTACGTGTTAGGTAGGGAAGGGCGATTAAAGTATAAGCGGTTAAACTGGAATATTATTTTCAGCTTACGAGTCCTAACACTCGGCATGGATCAGCTTTAGCACTTTAATATTATCATTGAGCGTTTTTTTTGTACATGAACGATGGCACTAAAAATATCTGACTTACTTTGGATAGTATTTTAAGATTAGGGTAACGTTCATATTGGACAACTCTTGTAAGCTTATTTAGAGTTAACAAATCAATAATGGCGCATTGAGACGCCGATTCCACTTGAGGTGTCCATCTCATCATCTATGTAATTGGGTTGATTGCCCCTTTGACTATTCGTGTTATGATTAAAATCATTACAAAATCATGAAAAATCATAGTGTTATGAAAACTTTATCAGTAATTTCTTTATTATTATTATCTGGTTGTACAAACCTAAATGAATCTAAACTAAATAACCTAGGCTGTATAGAGCCCCGAGACGAATTTGAAATAACAAGCTCTAGTGCTGGAGTGGAGGTCGGAGTTGTATCGGAAGGTATTAAAAATGGTGCTTCAGCAGGGATTGAAACGACAAACAATGTCAGAAGAATTCGTTCAGAAAAAGAAGATCTCGATAGATTGGATGGTCTTCTGTTCTCTTTATGTAATCAGTATAAATCGGGCTTAATTACCTTAGATGACTATAGAGAAAAAAATGAACGCGCATATAACGAGGTACTTGGTCAAAAAAAAAAATTAGAAACATACAGTGAAATGTTAAACAAAATAAAACTAGAGGAAATAAAAGCAAAAAATAAAGTAGATTTTAAATTAAGCAAAATAAGTTCTTCAACTTGGTATGACTTAAATAACGTAAATAAAGGAAAATATTTAAATGCAACAGTTATTGTAGACCGTTTAGACGTGTCGGTGTCAAATACTATAGTCAGGTATGGAAAGGATATTATTCCAGCAACAATGTTTTCACCTTATTTAAATAATGTGAAGGTACAACCAGATGAACCTACAAGATATCCTTTTATAAAGTTTTCAGATATTGATTCTTTCTTTAGCACTATCAAACCAAACTATAAATTCATGGATGCCTCTTTTGAAGATATTTATCAGCCAAAGGGTTACGCTACAGCAAGATTGACCATTGAAGTAAAATATTATAATCCATTTACACTTACGGATTATTCAATTGAAAGAAGTATGTACGCGAACTTTAAGTTAATTGATGCACATGAAAAGTAAATAAACTAGGACATAAAACAGCTTGTTGTTTGGGTGGTAATGTTCGCTCTACAACGATAGCTCCATCCCAAATCAAATATCCCTAAGGTCTGCAATTCGCTCATTTTGGACTAACAGAGGTCAAGATAATGCCTGCATTAATTGTTGGTTCTGCCCTTTTTTGAGGTAGCCTTAGGTTAAGTGGACATGCTTCAGATATAGGGGAAGTGGGCACTGTGTACTAGCAATAACCCCGCTAACCAAACCATAGATTATCCATTTTTGAGAGGAATGCTTTGTCGATGGGGGTAACCTGAAGCGCTACTGGGGACTGAAACTATCCCACATTTAGTGCATATAGCTGTCTGTTTATCATCAGTCCACGCTGAAATTTCTTCAGCTTTAAATGTACTTAAACAATAAAAGCACCCATATAAAGCGCTGTTCATTATCGCTTCTGTGTGGCGACTCGACATCTTATGGGCTTTTTTGATAAACCCAATGAACATTTTATTCTGCTCGTGCGACATTAGAACCAATGGCTCGCTGTGAAATAATTGCCATCACTTGACCTCTCGCATTTTTTGATTAGCAAGCAGATTTGAAATCGCTTCTAGTATGATGGCGGCATCTGCGACATTGTTCGTTAATGCACCTTCATCACCGTAGAAGAAACTAACATTGCCGTTTCGACCAATTACGCACGCGGCGAGAGCATCGTGCAGGAGGGTTTGGCAAACCTTCGCGTTGTTATCATTCGTACTCATTGTCTTTTCCTGTTGGGCTGAGAGATATGCACATAACTGCTTAAGCAATTTATTATTGTTAGAAAAGCGTTTGCTGAATATCATCAAATAGCGCCACTTCATTAAGAAAATGCGTGGTTCTCTGTTTGATAAGCTCTATCAGTTGAACCAGGTAGCGCTTTTCCAGTCGCGAGAGTCTAGCGTCATGACAAAGTGATAACGAAGCTGAATTAATGCATGCCGTGGCGACATCCGATAGAACTTTTTTGAGTTGCTCTGGCGGTATATCTACCTCTTCGGCAAAGCACAGCAGATGAAACGCAGTGATAGCATCAATATCAAATTCATCGCCGATAGCCATGGCCAGTGAAGTATCTAGTTGTAGGTTATCCATTGCTTCAAAGACAATCGAAACGAGGTCGTAAAATGGAGCCAAGTGAACACCGAATTGGTCGATGTAAAAGCTTATGTTTTTCGCGTGAGCATCGCTGTTGCCGATAATAAGATTGAAGCTCACCCAGACTAATAGTTGATATATGGCATCATCAGACTGGCAATGCTCCCGGACAAAATTGAAGAGCTGAGGTAGGTTTGCGCCGTCGCGACAATGCGCGACATCAGGATGTGAGCCGTAGAGACGCTCATATTTGTGCTCTGGCGGCAAGTTCAGTGCCTGACAACCGTCAATGATGTGGCGTTTACTGACTGAGCCATCCTCGTGAATATCTCTATCAAATCGCTTCACAAGCAATACTTGATATTGCCGTTCGGCACTCCTAAGCCTTTGCAATGCGGTTTTTGCAACAGGTAAACCAATCTTTTCCGCAAATCTCATACAGAACAGTTCATTGAGCACGAGATACGACCTTTTGGGCTCAAACTTCACTATGTGAGTGGTGGGGAGCGAGGTATTACCCAAATGGAATGTGCCATCTTTTTTAACATGGACATTGAGCTTTTTCTGAACGCCTGCCACGCCAAGACGAAATTTGCCATTAAAGAGTACGACGTCGCTGCCCAAGGATAATCTTGATGCGAGCTCTTGTTCGGACAACTCCTGCACATCTAACTCAATCGCCCTAGGGACTTCAAAATGTAAGATACCCGCAGTGTCTGAGGCAATATGCTTGAGAAGGCCGACAATGTCATTGCGTGAGAGATAAAACGAGTGGAGTAAAAACTCCAAACCAATTCCCTCCGGCAGTAAATTTTTGAGAAAACGCATGGTGCTTTGGGTCTCAATACGCTCGCCCATTGGCAAATGTGGTGAGAGGGCATACCCGACCGCTGACCATGTTTTGTCATATTTAAATTCACAACTGACTGGAGAGATGAAAGTAAGTGTGCCTACCTTCTGAGATCCAGCGTAGACGATATAGGTAATGGATTTTTTATAAGTCATAACGGTCTTGGCGCTCGAATGACGGTGTTAACTCGATAGTTAACATCATCTACTCCTTCATCAGTGTCATTCATTTCATTGATATCAATTGTTTTTGTCAGCTCATCAATGGTCTCGATTTCTTGATGACATTGCCAATCTGCTCTAGTAATCAACATTTTGAATTCAGCGGTAGAGATAGTTTTCATGATTGAGTCTTGTTCACTAAAAGTTAACCAAAGGGTAGCCATAGTGGGCCACTGATGTCAAATCTCGAAGTTTTGTAAGTTATTGACATATAAGGTGTTTTTGTGAATAATATGTCGGTCAATTTTCTGGCATTCTATTGATTTATGGATGTTTTTTAATTTTTAACTAAAATGGCATGAAAATGTCAGGTTTTTATCTATCTGACTGTTATTAAAAGGTTTTTTGAGAAACTTTGGGGTTTGGAGGAAATTTTTGAAAATAGTGTTTATTTTCGACGTTTTTCAACGTATCGAGGTAATATTGAATGGTTAGAAAAGGTGGTCATATTTAGACGTAGGCCATGTGTTCATATCAATTTTTGTACAATTACGGATATTGGAAATAGTTTTTAAACAGTATGAGCGAAAAGTAGACACATATAACGGTTAATTAAAATATTTTGGTGAGTCATTTTAGTGGCTGGAACTAAATATGAGTTTTATTCATTTTGAACAAAATATTCAGCGGTTGTCGAAGTTGCGCGGTAGATAAAGGAAGGATGATGTCACCTAAGCTGAAATGGACCATTAAAGGTCGTCTTGAAATTGTATATACCGGCACGCTTAAGGCGATGGAGAGGTATACCGGTTATGCCCGTCTGTTTCACAGCAAAAATGAGTTGTATGGCGAAGGGGAGTGTGTTGGTGGCATCAAGGTAGGTTTTTGGACGTACTACTATGGCAATGAGCAGGTGATGATTGAAGAAACCTATGATGATAAAGGGCGAAAGCAAGGTATAAGCCTCTACTTCCATGGTAATGGTCAGCTTGCAGAAGAGTGTTTTTATATCAATGGTCAAGAGCAGGGTGAGAGTAGAACTTGGTATGATAATGGCGCATTGAATAGTCATAATTTGTATGACAAGGGCAAGTCTGTAGAGGTGAGAGAGTTTTATCCCGAAGGCGTTATGCGGTTGCATCAGGAGTTTGTAGCTGGGTGCTTGAGTAAGGAAACCTGGTACAAGCGGGATGCCAGTGTCTGGCGTTATCAGGAATATGAAAACGGAAAAGTAATCAAAGAGATTAACAACAACTAGTTGGTATTAGATTTGCCAGTCTAAAGTATGGCGAATTCGGCGCTTTTCTTCTGAATGCCCAATGGCGACAATTCGCTTCGAAGCCGAATATCGGCCATGTGCCAATTCCAGACAGTCAGGTGTAATACGTCAAATATATTCGAGCAGGAAAAGCGGACGATGATATTTCAGTAAATATCGTATCCAGTAAGTATATGCTTGCTCGGTGCGTTTGCTATATCCAAGACGATTGATGGCGAAGTGAATTCGATTGAGTAGGTTGGGTCCACTCTCTGCTGTTCGCATTTTTCTTATTAACCATAGTTTTGCGACCTCCTATGTGATTGAATAAAATTAGGAAAACTGTAATCATCAAATAATACAGTATTAATATGCGAATATTTGTTCGCATAACTATTGAGCATGGGAAGTGGAAAAAGTTGCTGATGACCTGTAAAAACAAGAAATGCAGTGATCCCATTCAACATCTAAAAATTAATATGCGATTCTTTGGGTCCGCATCATTTAACTGTTAAGTGTCACTATGGAAACCGAAGATATATCCAAAATTGAGATAATGGAAAGCGGAGAAATGTTAGTCGTGCTTTCGAGTGGCGGCAAGCCGATGTATCAATACATCTATCGCGAAGCAGCTGAGATCTACTGGGATAATGAAGTAAAAGGTTTCAAGGCACCTACGCCGAGAAAATGGAATCACTCAGACTGGTTTAAACAAATTATCGGTGTTGCGGCCTCTGGATTAGGAATCAATCTTAAGCTATCAAATGCCACAATCTGGGTTAATGTCCCAGAACAAACAAAGGCGGAAATATGTGCTGTGCAAAACACTTAAAAATTAATATGCGGTTCTTTGGGTCCGCATCATTTAACTGTTAGGCACCTTGAATGATTGGTATTCAAATTTCTTTCCCTGCCACGAGAATGGACAAAGGCTTTCCCAAGCTTTGGCTTGGAGGCGTTGGTCTTACCTTCATCTTTTGTATGTTAGCGGATGATGTGAAAAAGTGGTCTTTACTAATCATTTTTGCAATGTTTATTGGTGGTCTATATTACTTCAACAAAACAGTATGGGGTATTGCTGATGAGGTTAAAGACTATGGTGAATACTTAAGTGTCTCGAAGTCTGGGGTATTGGTAGATATCCCGTTTACCAATATCTCTCGTATCGGTTTAACATACGCAAACCGTAAACATTTAATAACAATCAAACTTTATAAATCTTGCCCGCTCGGAGATTCTATAACCTTTCGGGCACATGAAGGTTATCCAACATTTAGAACGCCCAAAATTTTAAATGAACTAAAAAGTAGGGTTAACAGTGCCTAACAAACCAATTATTCCGACCTCAACTCGCTGCGCTCGTTTCGTCGGCATATCGGGGCGTTAGGGCTATTATGGATATACAAATATACACAGAAGAATTGGCAAAGGAGATTGCTGACTTGTTTTATCAATCTGTTCATGCAATTGATCCTTCTGTGTATACACCAAAGCAAAAGGAAGCGTGGGCACCTACTCCTGTCGACTATGAAAGCTGGTTCGAGCGACTGAGTACAAAAAAGCCGTTCGTGGCAATAATTGAAAACCATGTTGCGGGCTTTATTGAACTGGATGCTGATGGTCATATTGACTGCACATATACTCACCCAGATTTTCAGAGATTAGGTGTTGCATCTTCGCTTTATGAATATTTGCTTTCAGAAGCGAAGGAAGCAGGTATCAAGCGTTTGTATGTTGAGGCGTCGCTCATCGCCAAACCGTTCTTCGAGCATCGTGGTTTTTCTGTAGTCAAGAAGAATGAAGTACAAAGAAATGGGGCTTCTTTAATCAATTTCTCAATGGAAAAGTATCTAAGCCCTAAAAATTAATATGCGGTTCTTTGGGTCCGCATCATTTAACTGTTAGGTGCAAAGTGTTGAATCAACCATCACTTAAAAAAATCATACTATTCGTTCTTGTCATTCCAGCAAGTTTACCTTGGTTCTGGTTGTGCTTTTTAGGTTTGGTTGTATTTGGTCACGCGATTTTTCGTGATGCAGGCGGCTTTCTTCTAGGTGTCGCGGCTATTTTGGGATTTGTAGCTTTAATCATTTCTGTCGCTTCAGTTTTTCAGTTTCCTAAAGTTTCAAAGTTAACGGTTTATGCTTGTGGGTTAGGCAGTGGTGGTCTTGTTGCCAGTATAATTATTGGTTTAGCATACGAGCCTATTTTTTTATATTCAGCAATCAGTTTATTGCTTGCAAGTAGCTTAGTGATTTATGAGTATATTGCACCTAACAAAGCCATAAAGTAACGGACACATAACAGTTGGCTGTGCTCGTACCTTGCTATTTTAGCCAACTATTATTTAGCCGCTTATGGCGGCGTTAATGTCCGCTTTAGAGCGATAGCTCAAGCGAAAATCAACTATCCCCAACGGCGGCAATTCGCTTCAAAGCCGAATATCGTACATGTCCATGTCCCGCATTTCACCAAGATTCATCCGAATTGATGCTTTTAACAGAAAGCGGATATTAATGCTTTGCAGATTAGCTTAAGATTTTAAGTAAAAAGTGTCCCTAGATTAGGGGAAGATCAATCCTCCTGACAATTCACCGATAGAGTTTGATGTTATAAAAAATGAGCAAAGATAGTGGTTATGGATATTAGCTTGATCTAAACGTTGGGGCCTTTGCAATGAATGTGTTGCTTAAATGTCGTTTTCCATAAAGAAATTGTTATACTCGCTACTCCCTCCGTTGAATAAAATGAACAGCCTGGCATGTACATTAATAATGATAGTTTGACCGCCATTATTGGCGAACATCCACACCTCGTGTTGTCTTGCCACGCGACAATTAATGAGCGGTTTCAATTTTTATTTTTACGTCTGATGCACGAGCTAAATGTCCTATCTACTGAAGCCATTCAAATCCATATATATTACATTGATATCGATGATTCGACAGGTATACCAACACCTCAAGTGGATATCGTTGGCCGAGAGCCGCTTGAGTTTGTAACCCTCGCAGATCGGTATGGATTACTGTACAAACAAGCGCGTCATTATGACAAGAGTTTGAATAGGGCGTAGTGCCAGGCGTAAACCACTCCAATTGGGTCAAAGAAAGGTGATATCACCTAAGTTGTAGGGAGATTCTGGGTTTGGCAAGTATGAAAACATTAACCTTTATCTTTCCTTGTTGTATTCCTAGTTTTAGTTTAGTCGAGGAGGGCGGTTAAGCGGTGATTTACTGAGGAGTGCTAACTATGCTATTTTTCTTGCCATTCATTTGAACATCTGTCGATTATTGAGAACGAATTTAGCATCGGATATCAGTAGCTGACTATTTTAAAGAGCTCTTTTCGGCTTGCTTTCGCAACAAAGAGCCAATGAGTTGAATGATTTCCCCAGCATCCTCCGCATTTGTATTCATGACACCATCCTCACCGTAGAAAAAAACTGACGGTGCCATTTTTTGACACTACGCAACCAGCAATGGCGTCATTCAACATTGCTTTGAAGACTTCTGCGGTTGCATGGTGCTTTTCCAATTCGGTCGTGATAATTTTGCCCCCTTCTAAGAAGTCTTTTATTACCTCTTGACTTTTGGGGGGATGTCATAAATACATCATGCCGAGCATTAACTTTCATAAGATGTGTTAAATTCGTAAGACCTTCTGTGAGTCGAATTAATTGCTACTGACAATATTGTTTATTGCAAAGCCGCAGCAGACTAGATCGAACTCTTTTTACAAGACCCAAAGCGAGTTCTATTCGGTGGGAATCTACAGAGCTTGAAAACCAGTTGTCGTAATGATTTTCACGAGTTCATCGTTCCTATGTTGTTAACACTGATTTTATAGCAGCATCAAAAAAGTCCACTACAACTCATGAAAATACGCAGATCACTACGGGGGGTTGTTAATAATCAGCGGTGAGCAAGTACTCGTAAGCGGAAGAATATTACCCAAAGTACGTAGCATACTCACTACATAATTAAGGGCTGGATTTGTAATTTAGCGCATTTCAACTTACTTAGGCTTCTGTGCAAAAAGTTTCTAAAGTGTTAGGGGGAGTTAAATAGTTTTTACCATTTAACTTTACTTAATTGAGAATATTGTCTAACTTAATAATTGAGCGTTTTTTAACCGCAAAAAGTTAATTAAAAGGAATTAATATGCCCTATCTATGGGAAAAAAATATCTGTTGTATCGGTACATATAAGACTCTTTCAGACAACCAAAAGCTCGATGAGTTCGAAGAGGAGGATAAACCGTTTGAAAATGCTGCAACCGTAAAGATGAATGAATTACGATATTTTTTGCACGCTACTGCGAATCCACAAGCTCTAGAACATCTCTCATTTCAAAAAGCAATACAATTTTTGACTGATTTTTCAAAGAACTACTTGCTAACAAAAGAAAAAAAAGAATTGCAAACTGCTGACTTTATAAGGGATTTAGCAGGAATTTTTAAAGATGGTAATAAAACTATAAATGACTTAGCAGAGTTAATGGATAGCTATGTGAAATTTGCTGACGAATAAGGAAATAAGACAATGAGCATATCAAAGTCAACTAACTCGTTGTTAATCGCTTTGGCAACTTGTTTCACAACAACTGTATGGTGCAGTGAAGAAGATAATTCATTGGAAACCAAACCTAATAAGTCAGATTTTAAACCGGTTGTCTTTGATTCTGATAAAACTGACTCATCCACTTTGGGAATAGAGTATGAGTTTTCAGGCTCCCTTTTTAATCACGATTTAGATTCAAAGGATGATTCTAATTGTTCAACTTTCCCCTGCTCTAAAACAATAATTAGTTCAGCGCTAATTAAGTACGACCTCTCGGGTGTGTTAGCTGAAAACGCGAATAATAACCCGAAGAATTTTGTTGAGTTTGATCTTCAGGGAAATTACTTTAGAGCCAGTGTTGAAAGTAAGATAATTTGGAGCGCTGGCCTTTATATAAAATATGAAACGAACCAAACCTTTGATGATAAGCAATTTGTGTACGGAGTAAATGGAGAATTAAGTCACAGAGATCTTTTTCGGTCAAATGATTTTGCTTTTCTTCAGGTGAAAGTAGGCACTGTAGACCCTACGAATGATGAAGCTAGGCAAGCAATTTTGGGCAATGATCTGGATAGCTACGACAGGGTAGATATTGAAATTGTTTATCAATTCCAAATAAAGAAAGGCTTTTTAGATACCTTCGAGATTAATTATAGGTACTTTAAAGAGATTAATGCTATGCCAGAAATTAAAAGTGAGTCCTTGGATGACTTTAGACTCATTACTTATCATTTAGGGTTAACTAATCAAATGTATCTAGCATATAGTTCAGGTGAATTACCTTTTAACCAAAAAGATAATCAAATTTTTGAAATTGGTTATACGTATAAATTTGATTAACTAAGGGCATAGCAACATTTAGCGTTGTTCAGTACATAACATACGATACCCAAATTCGTGTAATCATTCCGCCCGAAAGGTAATATTGTTGGTAATAAAAAATCATATCATTGGATGCTCTAAACATGCTGAGATTTTTATGACGTTTTGCAGAATTTAGATAATGTTGATAAATTGTAAACGATTGCGCCTATGCCCCTTTGGAATGAACGGAATCAAAAACCAACCAATTACTTTAATTTAAATTACTTTTTTAAAGAGAATCAATTAAGGGCGTCCAAACTTGGAAACGAATTATAAGGGTGAACAAATAAAGCGAATGAGTAAATTCGTTTTTAACGGAACCGATGTAGTTGGCCATAAAATCGATAAGATTTTAGCAAAGGGGGACGAATATGTTATCTATGAAGTTTTGGGGTTACCTGCTCAAGAGTCAATAAGGATCTATATTGACACATTCGAAGAAGTCAATAATGAGCCTATAGATCGCGTTAACAAAATAAAACCTCATTTTGACGAATTTTTGTCAATACTCTTTAAATATGGATGTGACTCATCATTTAAGAAACGTGCTTCAAACGCCGTCGCAATGGCAATTAATGGCAATGTAGAAGAAGCTAAGTGTCTTTTTGACAAGATAAAATTAGATGCTAAACAAGAGTATTCTGAAAGGATATTGGGACGCTTATCCTATCAAAGTGGCGCATTAATATTTTCATTTATAATTGGGCTTATTTTTGTATTGATAAATTTGAATGAGTATTTTTCATCTGAGACTTTATTGTTAAAGAATATTTTAATTGCCGCTATCTTTTCCTCATTTGGGGGTTTCTTATCAATATCCTTGAGGATTAAAGAAATTGTAATTGATAGAGGTTTAAGTCGACTAACATATCTGGTGATGGGGGGAGGCTGTAACGAATTTTGTGTAACTGCTTATCATAAATTACTCTATTGAGAATTAAGGATAGGCAGATGCAAATGAATAGAAAAGAACTTGAAGCTTTCGCTAAAGAAGCGGCTAAAGGCATTAA
>Ga0163215_100702_pt1 | contig 41652 bp, 43 predicted proteins | sample SynspAceP_FD_185934 | JGI IMG/M metagenome (GOLD analysis project Ga0163215, IMG submission 185934) | Saline lake microbial communities from Ace Lake in Antarctica - Synechococcus sp. Ace-P (Hybrid Assembly) | ecosystem: Environmental > Aquatic > Non-marine Saline and Alkaline > Saline | place...
TAACCCACCGATTGAGGAGAAATGTAGCTCGAAAAAAGTTAACCATGCACATTAATTTTAAGACGAAAGGTGTAGCAAAGTCATTGACACATTCCGCACACGCGACGCACCAACTGGGTTTTCGCCAACGTTTAGTGTTGCTGGGCTACTCACGGGTGATAGTCAGGCTGGTCTGAACTACAGCCAAGCGCTCTACAACAGCAAAGATGTGGTCGCGGCCACCACGGTCACACTCAGCGGCTTGATGCTGGTTAGCGTCAACAGTACTTTGGGCTCTGAGTTAACGGACTATCAGGTTAACCAAACCGATCCGAATGTGATTGCCACCATTACTGCTAAACCGGTTACTTTTAGTGCATCCAAGGTCTATGATGCCACCACCGATCTGACCGGTGCTGTCACGATTCACGGGTTAGCCGCAGGTGAATCGCTTGTGACTTCGGGTGCCTTCTCTCAATTCAAAGATGTGGCAACAGCTAACAACTACATCGCTAAATTGAGCCTTTCGGATGGGCCTAGTGGCTTGCTCAGTAATTATGTGATTCCCACTACCAGCAACAACACCAATGCAGCGGTCACCATTACCCCAGCACCACTGACGGTGACGGCTGCCAATGACGCTAAGCTCAGAGGGCAGTCAGATGCTCCAGGCTATGCCGGTGCCATCTACAACGGTTTTGTGAATGGCGAAACGGTAAGTGATTTGTCTGGCACACTTTCAATTGTGAGAAGCAATACTGATGAGGCTGTTGGTACTTATTCCGATGTGATGAGATCAAGCGGTCTGACAGCCACCAATTACGACATCACGTTTGATGGTGGTGACTTCACCATCGTAGGGTCTGATACGTTACTACTGCGTTCAACGCAAGCAGGTACTCAGGTGTACGGTTCAGCACCGACCTATGGATTTACGACCGCTCAATACTTAGATGTCAACGATCAACTGATCGACTTGACCAGCAGTGTTTCTAGTGTGGGTTCGGTCGTGGTTGTGAATGAGGGCAGTGGTGCGAACCAGGCGAGTGCGGCGTTTGTGATCAGTGCTGTAGAGGGTCAAGCCAGCAGTTCAGGCAGCCTGAGTGTAGGCGGCTATAACGTTCAAGCAGGCGCATTGACGCCGATCGTTGGCACCATGAGCTTTAGCAGCGCCATGGTGTCTGGCAGTTTGCAAGTCACCCCTAAAACTGTTGCCACACCCTCCGATGCTGACTTGGGCCAAACCACCAAAACCTATGATGGTTCGACCAGCGTGGCTGGACTGGACTTAAGCAATGCGCTGCAGGACATAGAGAGTGGCGACGTGGTGGCTATGAGTGGCGCGGGCTATTTTGATGATAGGCACGTGGGCACTGGCAAGGCCGTGACAGTCGGCTTGGCCTTGCAAGGCACCGATGCGCGCAACTATATGTTGCCAAGCACCACGCTGACCAACAATGATGGTGAAATTACACCGTTGGCGAGTGTGGCGTTTATCGGTGCCAATGGTGCGGTTTGGTCTGAAGCCCCAAGCTGGGCCAATGGTGCGATCCCGGACCGCAAGCCAGGCACCACGGTAGACAACGTCCTGCAGGTCAATATCGATTCAGGCAAGACGGTCGTCTATGATGCCGACATTGTTGGTCAGACGGGCAGCATTCTACAAAACAACGGCCGCATTAACCTGCGTGCGGCGACTGATTTTGAGCTCGGTAACTCGCTGACAGGCAGTGGCGTCTTCGGGCAAGTCGGACAAGGCATACTGACGGTGGCTGGCAGCAGTGCTGGGTTTAACGGCTCACTTGATATTGGCTCTGGGCGTGTGGTGATTGGTAGTGTCAATGCACTGGGTGCAACCCCAACGATCACGAGCAATGGTGGCACTTTGGCAATCGCCCGGGACGTGAATGGTGATCCGCTGGTTTTAAACAGCATAAGCGTCACTGGACCTATTAACCTAGGTGCCTTGGGCGGTGCAACCACGGGGTCTATTTACACCACGAACGACCAAACCTACAACGGCGCGCTGACCTTCTTGAGCACGGGCTCGGCAGGGGTGCCTAATGCAGATCCAACGCTTGCGGTGGCTGCCGTGCCTAACTTCAGTGCCACCAACGGCAACATTCGCTTTGATGGCACAGTGAGTGCCGGTTTGGGTTCCAAGGGTGCTGAGCGTTCATTGATCGTGGAGGCGGCTAATGGCACGGTCACATTTAACGATCAGGTCGGCATGAATTTGATTGCTTCACGTGTTCCGTTTTTCACCAAAAATTGGAGCAGCTACGCTGGCAATCAAGACCACAATCCGTACACTCTGGAAGTCACAGCCAATCGCATTGAGCTCTTTGCCGATGTCACTACATTTGAGACACAGACTTACAACGGGGCAGTCTGGATAGGCAACAACCGCTCGAACGGCAACATTCGCTTGCTGGTGTCACTGGATCCGGCCATTACCTTTACCGGTACGGTCGACGACGTGGATGGTAGCCATACATTGGTGGCCAAGGCCATCAGTATTGATGCGTCCGAAAATCCAACGCTGGACTTCCAGGGCGATGTGGGTGGTCAGACAGCGCTGGCTGGTTTTATTGCGGAGGTCGGTATCCAAGACCAGCGCCCAGGTGAGTTAGCCAGAGTCGCCGATATCGATTCCAGCGTCGCAGCCCGCGAAGATCCCAGCCGCTTTAATGGCACGGTCAGTGTGGGTGGTAACGTCACGACGACCGGTGATCAGCGCTATGTGGCCAGGCTCGTGGATTTTGGGGCGACCACTTTAGATATCGGAGGAGAGTTGGCGGTGATAACTGGGCTGCCTGCGCCAGGCCAGCCGATTGATCAAGCGCAAGTCGCTAGCTTCACCAATCTAACCAACAAAGTTATATTGCGCGGTGAGAAAGCATCGATCAGTCAAGAGACACGGATTAACCCATCCTTCGTGGTCAGTGGAATCAATCGTAGCGTGCGGAGGATCCTACCGCCCTCGCTCGAAGCCGCGGTGTCTCGCAATCTGGTGGGTGGGGCAATCAACCAGCGGATCACCACGAGCATGACGCAAACGGGGCGTTTTGCTGGGGGTGGCAGGACCATTGCTGGTGCTGACGTGAGCGGTCAGTCGATACTGATGGTGAGCGCTGAGGTTGATGTGGGCGAGATAGATGTGATTGACTGCGCGACAGGGCCCGTGTCTGGTGCGCTTATCTGCGGGTCCGAATAGGTGAAGTAACCGGATTAGTGCTATTGGTGATGGATGTGGGCGCTGTCGGTGTGGGCAAAGCTTTAAGTTTGCAGCAGCAACGTAGTCAGGAACAGGCTAAATTTCTGGGAATGTTGGCTCATGAGTTTAAAACGCCATTGTTCATCATCAAGAGGGTGGTTAGGTCTGTTCAGTTGGATCTGCAATCGTCGAACCACTCCGAGCAAGCTATTTGTAATATCAGTCGCTAATCGATGGGTGCGGCATTTAAGAGTCTGTGTTGTTGAATTTAACGGCGCTCATGAGCGAGGTGGTCGACAATAGCCACGGCCTGGGCGATATAGACTTTCCAACCTAATTAAGTGCTTTGAAGTACGGCAAACCGGGTGTTCTAGCGCAGGTCAAGATTGAATTGACTGATGTGAAGAGCAACAAAAGTGATGTGAGCATTCGTGTCACTAACGCCATTGGGCTATCTTGCGCGCTACGTCCCAAGCATGTGTTTGATAAGTACATAAGTACTACGGTCGCCTTAACCTGAGGATTTAATACAAATTCGAACACCACCCGATAGGAGCCATCCGTTTTTTCTTGCCGATCAGCAAGCAGTAATCACCGACTAAAACGTTTCGTTTTCGGCAAGGCGGGGTGGTTATATGGACGCAAAGGTTTTTCAGTCTGCCAAGTATCCGTTGCTGTGAACCTGGCAAACGAGGGCAGTGAGGCAGGGACGTCGTTCGTGTGGTGTAGATACGCCGCTTGTGTTGTTTGGTTGTGATAAGTAGGCCGGTATAATCCTAAGTTTTTTAGGATAGGGTGGGATAGGGTAGGGTTTCGGTAGGAATAAGGGTAAAGGTAGAGTAGGGTATTAAGTCATCACGCCAGTAGGAAAAGTTGATGGCATTCTGAACGCTTGTAAACATTAATAGGGTAAATAATGGCCACAAAATCTTCGACTGCCAGGGCAGAGACCAAAACAGCCACGGGCGCGGCGACAAAAGCGTCAGCCACACCAAACCAGGAGAATGCTGTAATGCCGAGTGATCAACCGGCCCCGTCCACTGAAACGAATCAAGAACAGCAGAGGGTGAATCTCACCGGCCGGGCTGTTTTTGCGGTTGAGACAACGGCGGCCGGCGTGGTCGTGCGCACGGCTTTTCTAACGGAAGATCAGCGTTTACTAGACATGCCAGCTATTTTTCCTGACATAGTCTACGCGTTGAATGTGATCGACGATTTGCGTCAGCAAGTCACGCAGCATTTCTCGAAGGCAGCGCAAGTGGGTGCTCAAGTGATCGCTAATCAGTCTCGAAACCAACAGATTAGCGCTGCTGATAGCAAAGATGGTAATTCAGATACCGAGTCAACGACCATCAAAAGCACCTAGGCGATTGATCGCAGGGTTGGCTGGCATTGTGGCACTGTGGCGCTGTCGCACTTTTCTGTGTTGCTTTGTTGTTTTGCTTCGTTGTTTTGCTTTGTTGTTTTGTTGTTTTGTTGTTTTGTTGTTTTGTTTTGTTGTTTTGGCGACTTGGACGGGGTTTGTCGCGCATTTGGTCAAGAAAGACACCAAAGTTTCCAAGCTCAGACTTAGGAAAAAAATGGTGCATGGTCTAGAGACAGGCCTGGATCGAGTGCAAATGTTTTGGAGTCATGTAGCAAAGCGCTCTCGCATTAAAACGGATTTGACGCGATTGTGGCCTAGCACGCCGACCTAGGCGCCAAGACAGAACGAACTAACAAATGCCACCCCTAGAACCTTTTCGAACTTCTGCAAACACCCTTGACACTATCTTGGCCAGTCAGTCGTTTAGTTTTGCGGCGTACGTTTCAAAGAACCTACCTTTGGTCACCGCAATAAAGTGGACCTGCTCAAAGCGGGCCCACTTGACCCTAAGCCTGATTGTCTAAGCCGGTATTGGTGGCAATGAATTGCCCTGGCAAGCCGCTCCACAAGGAGGCGCCGGATCAGAGCGAAGTCATGGGACTCATTGGGTCGGGTAGTGCGTGTTTACGTGACGCGGAAAACACGACCCTGGCACTTGAGAGCAGGGTTGACCTTGCGTACAACGCCGCGCATGCCCTGTGCCTTGCGGCGCTGCGGCACAGGGGTTATCGGTCGCGGAATCGATATGTGGTGTTTCAGGCGCTGCCACACCGCTAGGGCTGAGCCCAGAGGTATGGCGCATTTTAGCCAAGTGCCATGAGCTACGTAACCTAGGCGAGTATGGAGGGCAGCCTCAACATAAATGAACGATTGGTGGTGGATCTGATTGATGCCGCGAAGTGCGTGTTTAAAGCCCTCTAGGCAGCCTGATGATTGTTTGGATCGGCTCTAGATCTCAATGTTGCGTTTGATGGCAAATCTCAAGCGTTAATTGAGTCTAGATTCTTCTTGCTTCATGTCGTTTCATTTCGCGTCATTTCAGGTCAATCTCGACCCCTAAAAAATGCCCTCATCGGAGGCGGAAGCACTTCTCGCAGGGTTTTGCTGATCGCCGTCTCGTTGCGTTGCCAGGCAATGCCAAGCCCAATCATCTCAAGGCCGATAGCCGTCAGCGCGATTGGAAACAGCATGCTGTCGGAGAATACATCGTAGGCCAGATAGCCAAGGTAGCCTGCAGCACCGAGGCCACCGAAGACAGCAAAAACCCGGCGTGAAAGCATGGCACCGACCACAATCATGACCAGGTTGATAAAAAAGTAAATGAGCTGGTCGAGCCCATTGTTTGAACCCATCACGGACAAACCGCCCCAAAACGCCACAACACCAAATAGGTATAGCCAGAAGGCATAGTCCTTATTTTGGCGCGTGGCGCAGGTCAACCAAGAACGCCAGCAGCAGTATGAGTAGGCCAAACCAGAGCAATACCTGTTCGCTTAACTCTCCGGCGCGGTCGGCGTTTATAAAGAGAAAGGGGGCCAAGTCCATGCTCACGTACCAGAGTGTTACCGCAACAGGTAACACCAAGAACGGTAGGCGATAGCGCCACAGCATCACCGCACCGCAGGCCAGCGTGGCGAGCTCCATTAAGAGCCAACGCGAGTCAATGCGACTACTGAACGCCTGAAAAACCAAGCCGTCATCCCACCAGCCCAAAGCGGTCTGTAAACCATAAACCGCCAAAGGTGTGAGGCAAACCACGAAGGCTGCGGTGATTCCGGCGGGAATTGGCAAGCGGCTTTGGTTGAGTAAATATTCGGTCAGCCAAATCCCAGCACCCGCATAGGCCAGTGCTGATCTCACCTGAGTCGGTGGCGCTGGGCACAACTTTTTCGTTTCGAATTAACGCGAACGTGTCAACCTGTTTTGAGCCCGTTCTGTAAAAATTAAGGTGCATTTCCAATGGCCCGTTGCAGGGTCGGGAAGTTGACACCTTTCTCAATGGTGGCCTGATCGGCATCAGCCGGCACAGGATTAATAAAGACCTCTGCCGGTGGCACCTTCACGGTGGGCCGACCTTTGGTGAAACGCTCGGGCGCGATGTCATAACGCTTATGGATCTGAGCAATCAATTGGCTCGACAGGGGGCTGTGCTCATTGAGTGAAAGCAACTAGGCCACGCTGTTGGATGGCGAGCTTGGCAGTGTCCCAGGTCCAGACTTGATTTGGGTCTGTGGCTTGCAGACGCGGGATTGGTTGCGGATTCGGTGGCATCAGGCGACGCACCGCTTGCTCTTTGAAGTGCGAACTGTAAGACGCCATTGCATCTCTTTATCCGCCCCAAAGGTTGAAAAACCAAGATAAACGTTGGGGTCAACTTTTGTGAGAGAAGGGGGAACCGAGCTTTAATCACCGTATTGAGGGGGACCCGCTCGAAGCCGGCCCATTTCACTCGAATAAATTATGCCCATCCGCAACAGGGCGCTTTGAGGGCTGTTGCTTGGTGTGGTTTTTTCCCCAACCTAAAGACATCTTTACGCTATCGTCGCATTATTTGGTTGTGAACAAATCTCGTTTAAATACGACTCTGCCGCAACTGCGACATAATGTGTGCGTAGCGCACGTTGATTAGAGCTATTTTTGTTGCCTTATTTACCCCATATTGCTTACTTCGCATTTTTTTTCGTGTTATTGAATCCGCACCTAAGGTGAGTAGCTCATGAATTCTGAACTGAAGCAGCTGGCCGTTGGCTTGTCGGGTAGTCATTTTGATGAGATGGTCATGCGACTGGCCATGCAATTAGCTGAGCGAACCCATGCCAGCGTTGATGCTTATTTAATCCGACCTGTGCCTGATGATCCTCAATTGCTACTGGCCAGTGGTTTTTTGGGGGAGACGTTTAAAACGTTCTTTGAAGAAGCCGAGAAAACCATTTCAGCTTTTGACGGCAAAGCACGTGCATCGTTTGATGCGATCAAATCAGCTTTTCCCAGTGTGAAGGCGAGCTATCACAATCCCTTAAAAGACTTGGCGCGTGAATTCACAACCGCTGTTTGGTCCGCTGACATGGCCATCATGGCGCACCCTGCGCTCGTGAACTTGCACTATTACAAGAATGCGGTGCTTGATACCATCGCTGATTCGGCCAGACCCGTGTTGTTGTTACCTGAAGATAAGCGCTTAGGCGATTTAAAGCATGTGTTGATGTTGTGGCGTGCTGACACGCACCACGCACAAGCCCTGTCAGCGGCTTTGCCAATGTTGGCCTTGGCTGATCAAGTCACGGTTTTGAGTCGCGATGATGAAGAAAGCCTTCATCCCGGTGGCACAGTTGCCATGCAATATCTCACCGCGCACGGTGTCAACGCTCAAACAGTAACGGTTAATACCGAAACACGCCTCACCCCCAAAATCATTGAGACGCTGTGCGATGAGCGCGATATTTCACTGTTGGTCATCGGTGGTGGTTTGCAGAGCGACTTGATCGACTCATTTGTCACCGGTATTGGGCGGCGTGCCTCAAAAAAACCCAGCCGCGCCTTACTGGTCATCGGTTAATCAGAGCGAACCATGGATCAACTGATTGTGGCCTTTTCCTCTTTTACCGGCATCATGCTGATCACAGTATTCATACTGATTGTGATTCAAGAGGCCATTAACGGGTTTCACGATGCCGCCAATGCCATTGCCACGGTGATCTATGCCAATGCGCTCACACCCATGCAGGCTGTCTCTCTGGCTACTGTTTTTAACTTTCTTGGGGTGTTGATCGGCGGCACAGCCGTGGCCTTTAGTTTGGTCTACCTTCTCCCTCAAAACATGGTCGCTGGTATCAACACGCAAGGCGAAGCCGCCATTTTTGCTGCCATGATTGTGTCAGCTGTGATTTGGAATTTTGGGACTTGGTGGTTGAGCATCCCTAATTCCACGACCCATGCTTACATTGGGTCGATTATTGGTGCGGCGATGGCCGATGCCTTTGTGCATGGCCAATCGGTGGCTGGCCAAATCAATTGGCACCAGGGCGAAAAAATCATGATTGCCCTGATCGTCTCGCCAATTGTCGGTTTTTTGTTAGGTTTCCTGTTGCTAAAAGTCATTCGTGCCACTGCCAAAGATGGAGCGCTCTTTGAGCCTGTCGGCGAAAACAAAAAACCGACCAAAGGGATTCGATCCGTATTGATCGCTGGTGCGGCAGGCGTGAGCTTGATGCACGGCTCCAACGACGGACAAAAGAGTATCGGTTTAATGATGATCGTACTGTTTGGTTTGTTTCCTGCGGTTTATGGCTTAGATCCAGATCGTTTATCTGAGCGTGACTATGCCTCGCTTAAAGAAACGGTGGTCAATGTTGAATCTATTGCACAAAAACTCAGCGATTCGCAATTACTCGAAACCACGGCAGGTTTAAACGCTCACTTGGGTGGTAATCAACACGTGGTTGGGGGCACAGATGAAACGTCAGTTGCGACGCGACGCGAAATTCTGGATTTACACACGTCAATCACCAAGACACTCAAAAATGAGGTCATCGCCAGCAAACTCAGTGCCGCCGAAATGCAACAACTGCAATACGCACACACGCTGATGCGAGATTTTGTTGAACACGTGCCGTTTTGGATTATTTTGCTGTCTGCCATTGCCTTGGGTGGAGGCACGGCAGTGGGCTATCAACGCATTGTTACTACCCTCGGTGAAAAAATGGGCAGTTCTCGCATGAATCCGGCACAAGGCACGGCTGCTCAGATCTCTGCGGTGATCAGTATCGGTCTAGCCGATGCTGGTGGTTTACCCGTTAGCACCACGCATGTACTGTCGTCGTCAGTGATTGGCTCTGTGGCAGCAACGCCCAAGCAGACCATTAACACGCACACCTTGGCTCGGATTGCCATGACTTGGGTGACCACACTACCCGGTACGATGATCCTATCGTTTGCGTTAGGCGTGGTGTTCTTTGTGGCCTTTGGTTAACGGCTGGGTTTGGTCGTAGCGTGCATCATTCTCTATTTGGGCCCAATGGTGTTGTTTGGAATCGAGCCTAGTGGATCACGGTGAGCGATTAGCGGTGCAAACCGTGCCAACCATGGCAACTGGGCTCGCCTCCACAGCACCGCACAGCACCACACCGCACCACTGAGTCTAATTTGGTACGATCATCACATTCGCTTTAAAAGCGCCTTGCGATCCCCGCCAAACCTATCAACCCCGTCCAGACCTTAACGCTCTTAGCCATGAATCACTCAGAAACAAATGCCGAGAAGATTATAAAAACTCATGCAGAAACCGATGGAAAACCGCGCCTCACCAAAAAAGCCATTGCCACCGATGTTTTGATTGTGGGGGCAGGACCAGCCGGTGCGGAGGCTGCCATCACCCTGGCCCGAGCCGGACGTGAGGTCTTGATCATCGACCAGCATGATTTTCCGCGCGACAAAATTTGTGGCGATGGGCTGATCCCTGACGCCTTGCAAGCATTGGCGCAACTAGGCGTGCTCGATCAAGTGCGTGCGTTGGCAACGCCTGTAAAAGGGGTCAGCTGTCATGGCCCCAAAGGCGGTGTACTCGACATTCCCAGCGAACTGGCCGTCTTGCCGCGCAAAGCCTTGGATCAAATATTGGTTCAGGCCGCGATCGCTGCTGGTGCAACCTTCCAAACGCCTTACCGTTATTCACACCCTGTTATCGATGGCGACCGCACTGTGGGCGCCATCGCTCAGGGCCCAAGCGAGACCTTAGACATCAAAGCCAACTGGACAATACTGGCCACTGGCGCAACAGTTGCAGCCCTACAAAACGCGGACCACTGTACCCGAGCACTGCCCTCAGCCATGGCCCTGCGCGGTTACGTTCACAACCCCACCTTCAAAGGCCTAAACGAGCGGCTACACATCAGTTGGCACAAGTCCTATGCACCCGGCTATGGGTGGATCTTTCCTTGCCCAGATGGTGTCTTTAACATCGGCGTGGGCCTCTATGGCATGCATGCCACCAGCTGGCGCCACCGCCTGGCACAACTCCCGGGACTGGGTCGTTTAAGACCCAGAAAACCAAATCTAAACGCGCTCTTTAAACTATTCATCAGCACCAATCCACTGGCTCAGTCACTGATGGAAACAGGGACACTGATGGGCGATATCAAAGGGGCACCACTGCGCTGCTCGCTCGAAGGCGCCAAACCGGCTTCAGCCGGCTTATTAGTGACTGGCGAAGCCGTCGGCAGCACCTACGCGCTCACCGGCGAAGGCATCGGCAAAGCCATGGAAACAGGAATTCTGGCGGCACAATCAGTCTTGGCCCAGCTTGACGACGAGCAAACCATCGCGCACTACGAAGCGGCCCTCGACCAATTGGCCCCAAAGTTCGACATCTATCGCCGCGCCAACCTTATCAATCGCATGCCATGGCTCATAGAGCTCGCCATCAAACGTGGCAACAAAAGCCCCAAGCTGGTCAAACGCATGAGCCTGGTCCTTGAAGAAAAAGCCAACCCCGCCAAACTCTTCACGGCCAGAGGCGCTTGGAAATTCCTAACGGATTGAGCGGTGTGAAGAGTTAAGTCGGTCAAATAGCCGTCGGCGTCAACAAGCAGGGTTCTTGACTAGTACCGTTAAGCGCCACCGTCATTTAGAGTGTCTGTCCTGTAAAAGCCTGTGGTGAGCTCTGGTTGTGGCGCCAACCGTTTAATTGGGTTGGGAAGGATTACTTGGATTCAGCGATTCTGACCTCGGAAAGCCCAGCCAGTGAAGCGCTTTTCGATGATGGCGGTGAAGGCATACAAAACGATACCCAAAAATGCCAATACCAGCAGACCAGCAAACACGATTGGCACTTGGAAGTTGGCTTGTGCGTCTAGCATCAGCTTACCCAGGCCTTTATTGGCACCCACGGTTTCAGACACAACGGCCCCCACAAATGCCAAGGTGATCGCGATCTTCAGTGATCCAAAAAAGTAGGGTAGGGATCGAGGAATTCCCACCTTACGCATGATGTCAAGTTTGGAGGCGCCCAGGGCGCGCATCACATCTTCAAGCTCAGGCTCAGTGGTGGCCAACCCGGTGGCGACGTTGACAACGATTGGGAAAAATGAAATCAAAAACGCCGTGATGATGGCGGGGACTTCTCCCAGGCCAAACCAAAGAATTAACACGGGCACGACGGCCACTTTGGGGATAGAGTTAAAACCCACGAGTAGCGGGTAGATTCCAGAATAAATTGCCCGGTGCCATCCGACCGCAATGCCAAGCAGCAATCCACCGCCGGTGGCCAACCCAAAACCCGCCAAGGTCGTCCATAAGGTCACCCATGAGTTTTCAGCGATGGCCTCGCGGTACTGCCAAAGTGCGCCAAAAATCACCGTGGGTGAAGGCAAGATCGTGACGGGCACTGATAAAAGCACACACGCAGCCTCCCAAAAAACAAACAATCCCACGGTAAAGGCAGTGGGCGACATCACCTTGATCAACCAGTCGTCGCGAGTCATTTGTGTTGCCCTCCAATCAGGCCACGCAGGTCATGCACGATGTCCTGAAAATCTTGGCTGTAAGTCACCTCGAGGTCACGTGGTCTGGGCAAGTTAACCGAGCATTTTTTTAGGATTCGCCCAGGGCGGTTTGACATGACATACACCGTGTCAGCTAAAAAGACCGCTTCGCGCAGGTCGTGAGTAACCAGCATGACAGTGACCCCACGTGAGGCGTGAATGTCGCGCAAGGCACACCACAGCTCCTCGCGTGTGAAGGCATCAAGCGCCCCAAAAGGCTCATCAAGCATAAGAATTTCAGGCTCATGGATGAGGGCACGGCAAATCGATGCGCGCTGTTGCATGCCCCCGGACAGTTGCCAGGGAAATTTCTCGGTGAAGCCGTCTAAACCCACTGAGTGCAGCAATTCTTGGGCTTTTTGTTTGTATTGGGCGCGCTCTCGTCTGATGCGCTTTCTATGTGGTGGCACAATCTCTAAAGGCAACAGGACATTGTCAACACAGGTGCGCCATGGCAGCAAATTGCTATTTTGAAACGCCATGCCGACTGATTTGATCGGTCGATCGACCCGTTGATTGTCGACCATCAACTCCCCCGCTGAAGTCGGATGCAGGCCACTGATGAGTTTCATCAGTGAGCTCTTGCCACAACCAGACGGCCCGACCACCGCAATAAATTCACCACGTTGAATCGTCAGACTGACGTCTTCAATGGCGGACACGGCGGAGGCACCCTGCCCATAGGCCATTGAAACATTGTTGAGTATGACCAGTGGTGTCATGGTTTTAAGGGACCTGTCGTTGATCAGCGGGCGGTAAAAACTCAGCGGTGAAAATATCTTGTGCCGTTGGTTTGTTGGTAAAAGTAAAAGTCAGTGCGATTTGGTCAATCGAGTCAGACAGGCGCTTTACATCCACCCCACCAAGACCATTTTTCTGGACAGCGGGGGTGACGATATTGTCGCGCAAGGCCATCTTTAGGCGAGCTAACTCGTTTTCTCGGTTAGCGATCTTGTTGACCTTCATGAGTGAGTCGATTGCCGTTTCAGGTGAGCGGATGGTTTCCTGAATGCCTTTGATGGTGGCCCTCACAAAGCCTTCGATAGCCTTGGGGTTCTTTTGCGCGAACTCGGGGTTTGCAATGATCGCGTTGCCGTAGAGATTGACGCCGTGGTTGCCCATCAACATCACCACAATGTCTTCGTCTTTGATCCCATTGGCTTTAAGAGAAAAGTAAGATGAAAATGAAAACCCCGTGATGGCATCGACTTTGCCTTGAACCAATAACGGTTCACGCACAGGGAAACCGACGTTCTCGACTTTGACTTGACTGGCATCTAGATTATTGGCCCTTACAAAAATTGGCCATTGTGCATATGCGCCATCAGGAGCAGGGGCGCCGAGGATTTTGCCTTGAAGATCAGCGGGTGTGGTGATGCCTGTTTTCTTGAGCGTGGTAATAGCAAACGCTGGCATGTCATAGACCATCATGATCGCCTGAACTGATGCGTTTGCTTTGACATCACGGTATTTGGCAAGTGAATTGATATCGGCAAACCCGAGCTGATAGGTACCAGAGGCCACTCGGTTAATACCCTCGACAGAACCTGAGCCAGGGTCAATCGTGACATCAAGTCCCTCGGCTTTGTAATAGCCTTTGTCTAGCGCCACAAAGTAGGGTGTCGCAGGCCCCTCAAAGCGCCAATCTAGGGCGAACTTGATCGAGGTTTGCGCTTGGGCGCTAGCAGCCCATAGCCCGGCAAGAAAAAGGGTGGTGAAAAAACGCATTCTAATCTCCTGAGTCGTTCAAAGTGAATGTTGGGTACAGCCAATGACCACTAAAAATGCCCGTAGAATCCACCCGCTTACCGAGCATAAGCGGTTAGATTCTTTCCATGATTTCCCTTCTTCCTTCATTCGCATTGTTATGCGTTTTTCCTTAAGCAATATTCGTGCCAATCGGCTTTACAAGCAGTAAAAACAATGATTTATGAATGCCCCGTCGCACGGCACGCGCTGCACACACCGCACGCACCTTATTGGTGCATGAAAATTCTTAGTATGATGCGCTCCGCCGATTGATTTGATTGATTTGATTCATTTGATTCATTTGATTCATCTGATTCAGCTTCCCCGATAGGTTGAGTAGCTCCACGGGCTACAGAGCAAGGGCACGTGATAGTTACTATTGGCATCGGCAATGCCAAACTGCAACGGCACGTCATCAAGAAAGGTGGGTTCGGGCAAAGCGATACCTTGGCTGCGAAAGTATTGACCCACACCAAATGTCAGTCGATATTTGCCCAGCGCCAGCGCAGGGCTCTCAAGCAAGGGGGCGTCAGTTCGCCCATCGCCGTTGGTGGTGTCGGTCTTGAGCGTCAACCAATGGGTGCCGTCAAACCTTTCTAGGCACAAGGCCATGCCCACACCAGGGTGACCGCTGTGAGTATCAAGCACATGTGTGCTGAGTTTGGCCATGGCTTAAGTCCTTACGAATTCATACGGTTAATGTGTATTGCATGCATATTAAAAAGGTTCAAACGCCGTCACCGCCGCAGCCCTCTCATCGTGACTGACTCCGATGATCGGTGATGCCCATGCGGTCTTTGAGCCGCCATTGAGCAATCTGGTGAATCTGATCAAGGCACTCTTCAAATTCAAGCGCGGGTGGGGACTTGAGTCGAACTTTTAGGTTTTCAATAATTTGTTCACGGGTCAGGCCCGTGCCCATCGGCCCTTTCACTGCGATGATGAATGGCCAGCCAAAGCGCTCCAAATACGCTAGGTTGAGTTCGTTGAGTGCTTTGAACTCCGCCTCGCTGCAGCGATCAAGGCCGATGAGTGACTGCTCGCTCTGGGAGTCTGGCGCCAGTGAGGTATCAATCTTGGCTTTGCCCGTGAGCATCGGGTGTTGTCGAATCAACGCCATCTGTGCTTCTCGGGGCGCTTGTCGAACCACTTGATGAAGCGCTCGATGCAGTGCAGCGACATCGGCGAAAGGTCGCTGAGTAAAGGCCTGCTCAACAATCCAGTCCGAGTGTTCGTAGAGCCCAGAAAGAAAGTGAGTGAGCTCCTTTGTTGAGGCGGCATTGATCTGGGCCAGATCTCTCATTGGGTAGGCGCACCGTTCTTGAACCACGTCGCCACCAAGTCGCGCTCCTGCGCTGTCATTTGCGTGACGTTGTTCATTGGCATCAGCTTTTGCACCACCACTTGCTGGTAGATGGCCTGAGCGTGACGCTTGAGATCATTGGCCGAGTCTAAGCGCACATTCTTAAACTGAACGGCCGCATTGTGGCACTGAATGCAATGGGTTTGCATCACGGTTTGTACCCGAGCAAAGCTGTCACTGGCCGAAATAGGCATCGGGGTGGTCGGATTTTTTGTGGGTGCGCCAACCGCAACGATCACCGCAATCAGCGCCAAACCGAGCATTGCGTAGGGCCACGGGTGACCATGTTTGCCCAGCAGAAAGCCGTGCCGCCTGACAAAAAACAAGCGGATCAGTGCGCCAGCCAGCATCAGCAGTAGCAACAAAAGCAGCCGTTGCTCGTGTTGCGTGATGAAACCGTAGTGATTAGATAGCATCGCAAACACCACAGGCAGCGTCAAGAACGTGTTGTGCACGCTGCGTTGTTTGCCGATCAGTCCTGGTCGTGGATCTAGGGGCTCTCCCTTTTGTAGGCTGGCCACCATACGCCGCTGTCCGGGAATAATCCAAAACAGCACATTGGTTGTCATGACGGTTGCTATCATCGCACCCGTGATGAGGAATGCGGCTCGACCCGCAAAGGTGTCAACCGCTAGCCAAGCCCCCACAATGACTGCGAGCGCGACCCAGAATGAAACCACTCGATCGTCTTGACCGGGCTTGCCAGCAAATCGGCAAATGGCTTCATAAACCACCACAAACCCCACCAGAAACGCCAGCACCAAGGCAATCGCCTGACCGTCTGACCATGCAGCGACCGAGGGATCAACCAAATAGATTGACGGATTCCACAGGTACGACACGGCGAGCAAGGCAAAGCCTGAAAGCCAGGTGACGTAGCTCTCCCAGTAGAACCAATGAAGATGCCCACCAATGAATGGTGGTGCGCCCATGAATTTGCGCGCATGGTAGAAGCCACCGCCATGCACGGCCCACAATTCACCGGAGACTCGGTCAGGATTATCACCCTTAGGGGCCACAAGGCTGGAGTCTAAAAAGACAAAATAGAAAGAGGCGCCAATCCATGCAACGGCAGCGATGACATGAAGCCAACGAAAGAGAAGATTGGCCCAGTCTAGAAGGTAAGTTTCCATAGGCGATTGGTTCATGTGCCTGGGGGCGCAAACATCATGCCCACCATCGCGAGCGCAGGCAACTATCCCTCAGTAGCAGTTAGTCGAAACATCATGTGAAGTGCCCTAGGTATAAAAATCAACAAGAGTCTACAAAGACCTCCCGTGCTTTGCAAGCAGTTTATAGCCAGTGCAGAAGCGGTTTAGTCAATGCTAGCCGCAAAAAGCCGCAAAAAGCCGCATACCGGCCTAGCCCTGAATGGATGATAAAAAATTGCTTCAACTCGGGCGTCTGTGGATCAACAAAAATCTCGGCCGTCAAGCCTGTACCGTACTTTCTACCTTGATGCATAAAAACCATTCGATCACTGACTGGGCATGCGAAGTTTATTTCATCAGTGCCAGACGGGGCCTGACATATTGCTCGACTAAAACCCTGCGACCGCCCCGTTGGATCTCGGATCAAATCCGCCGGTCATGACGCCGCGTGCGTCGCGCAACAGCATGCCAGCGTGCCCGACGGCTTCGTCCCAATCTTCTAACCACTCGACTTCATGACCCAACTGTTGCAAGGCGGCGTAGACGCTGTCATCAAAGCGTCTTTCCAGCTTGAGTGATTCGCTGGCTTGTCCCCAAGTGCGACCCAACAACCACCTCGGACGCGAAAGGGCTTGTTGCGGATTATCACCAAATTGCATCACGCGTTGATAGAGGGTGGCTTGCGTTTGTGGTTGGCCATCACCACCCATCGTGCCATAGACCATTGTGCCGTTTTTGCCCTGCTCGCCGAGCTCGGCAATCGCAGGATTCAAGGTGTGAAAGGTTTTTTTGCCGGGGGCCAGGTGATTGATGTGATGAGGGTCGAGTGAGAAGGCGCAACCGCGGTTTTGCCAGTTGACACCCGTTTGCGGCAGCACAATACCTGACCCAAACTCGTGGTAAATGCTTTGGATAAAAGACACAGATAAACCCGTGCCATCGATCACCCCCATCCAAATCGTGTCGCCAGGATCCGTGCGACGACCCCAAGGGCCGGCTTTGTGTGGATCGATATTGTTGGCCAGTTCACTGAGTAGTTTGTAATCCAGAAAATCGTCGGCGGAAGACTTCATCCAGTCGGGATCGGTCAGCTGGGCATCTCGGATTTTGAACGCTTGTTTCGTGGCTTCGACTTGGGCATGGATAAAGTGCGGCCCCTCGGGGTCGTCAGCCCAGCCTTTGAGCTTACCCATGATGCCCAAAATCATCAGTGAAATCAGCCCTTGTGTCGGTGGCTGCATGTTCAACAGCGTGTTGCCTCCGAGTTTCAGTTGCAACGGGTCAACCAGCTTGGCGTGATGTGCGTTCAAGTCAGCCAAGTTAAGCGGAGAGCCAAGTGCTTGAAGATCAGCGGCCATTTGTTTGGCGAGCTTGCCTCGATAAAACGTCTCCGTTCCCTCTCGTGCAATCGTCTTCAATGTTTGCGCCAGGGCGGGTTGCTTGAGCCAGTCAAGGGCATTAGGTACTTTTCCAAGGGGTAGGAACGCATCGGCGAATCCCGGCTGATGTTGCAGCTCGGCTAGCTTTTTAGTCGTCAGCTGCGATTGGCTTGGGGTCACGGTCATGCCCGCCTCAGCATAATAAATAGCGTCTTCTAGTAAGCGCGACAATGGCAAACGACCCCCCGCCGACCTTGCCAATTCAAGCGCTTTACCCCAGCCCGAAACGGTACCAGCCACCGTCAGTGCCGCCATGGGACCGCGAGACGGAATATGGCCCGTGATGCCGTGATTGGCATACCAACCGATGCTGGCATTGGCAGCACTCTTGCCGGCGGCATCAATGCCGCCAGGTGCAAAGCCCGGACGGCTAATCACCCAGAAGCCATCGCCGCCAATGGCGTTCATGTGCGGATAAACCACCGCAATGGTGGCGGCGGCTGCCACCATTGCCTCGATCGCATTGCCGCCATGACGCAGCACATCTAGCGCTGACTGGGCGGCCAAGCTGTGAGGGGCCACGGCAATGCCGCGGGTGGCGAGTGTCGCGTTCAACATATTTAGTGTGCCTTCTATTTTTTTCGTTTATTCGTTTATTTATTTACGTAGTCATTTATTCGTTTATTTGTTCTGCCAAGCGTTTCTATAAAACGCGCCTCACTAGCCTCACCAACCAATTGCTTTCGGCAGCCACAGCGCCAACCCGGGGAAATACACCACCAAGGCCAAGGCCGTGATCTGCATCAGGATAAACGGAATCACCCCTTTGTAAATGGCCGTGATGGGTACATCGGGCGGCGCGACCCCTTTGAGGTAGAACAACGCCCAGCCAAACGGGGGAGTGAGAAACGATGATTGCAAGCAGACCGTGACCATGACGGCGATCCAGACAGGATCTGCGCCTTGCGCCAGTAACACCGGTAAAAACAGAGGCACCGCGATGTAGCTAATCTCAATCCATTCAATGAAAAAACCTAGCACAAAGATCAGAAAGAGCATGAACCAGATATCGCTGTAGAGGCCGCCAGGCAACCACTCGAACATGCCTTCAATCAGTTCTTCACCCTGTAGGCCCCTAAAAGCCAAGGCGAACACTTGAGCCATCAAGAGGATGAACATCATGACACCGGTGAGTTTGGCCGTGTCAAAAGTCACGGCTTTCAAATTCAGCCAAGAAAAGCGCCCCGCGGCAATAGTCAAGAGGATGGCCCCAATTGCCCCCATCGAAGCGGCCTCCGTGGGGGCGGCGATACCACCAACGATAGAGCCCAAAACAGCCACCACCAGCATGATCGGTGGCACCACCACCTTCCAAAAGCGTATCCAAAGGGCGCGCGTGCTCACCAAGCTTCGTTCTTCTTTGGGCACAGGCGGCATGCTGTCGGGTTTGATCATCCCCCAGATGAGCAGATACAGTACATAGAGTGTGGCGAGCACCAACGCGGGCATGACGGCTGCGGCAAACAGCGTACCAACGGAGGTCTGCATGATGTCTGACAACAAAATCAGGATCAGACTTGGCGGCATGATTTGTCCGAGCGTGCCTGAGGCGCAAATGGTGCCGCAGGCGATGCTTTTGTCATAGCCGCGTCGCAGCAAGCTCGGCAGCGTCAACATACCAAGCGTGATCACCGTGGCACCAACGATGCCAGTGGTCGCACCCATGAGGGCGCCAAACAAGACAATGCCAATGGCCATCCCACCGCGCAAGCCACCGGCGATATGGCCAATCACATCGAGCAAATCTTCAGCGAGTTTGGATTTTTCTAGCGCCAGCCCCATGAAAATAAAAAGAGGGATGGCTAGCCACTGATAGCCAGTAACAACACCGTAAATACGGGCTGGCAGCAGATTGAAGAGCAGGCTACCAAAACCAAAATAACCAAACACAAAGCCACACACGGCCAATGTGATGGCCACAGGTATACCAATCATCAGCAATGCAAAAAAGCTCGCCAGCATCAACAGCGCGAGCGTGTGCGGTTCAAACATGTGGGTCAGTCTCGTCTGATAGGGTGGCGCGAGGCGCTTTAAATAATGCTAGCAACGCGGCCAAGGTCTGTATGCCAAGTAGAGAAAACCCAGCGGGAATAAGTGCCTTCAAAATCCAGCGGTGAGGCAAGCCACCCGGGTCGGGCGAGCCTTCGTCAATCACGTAGGCCTGTTCAACATAGTGCAGCGACAGATAAATGAACAGGCAACAGATGATGAGCGTGAGCACCAGCGTCAATGCATCCACGCGTTGGCGACCGATCCGAGTAAAACGGGCATAAAAGATGTCCACCCGGATCGGTGTGCTGTATTTCAAGGCATAACTCATGCCCAACAAAATGAGTGCTGCAAGCGAATGCCATTCAAGCTCTTGGGCCCAAACCGAGCCGATACTTGCCGAATAACGCAGGATCACGTTGGTGGCCACGAGCAGCACGATGCCCAAAGCCAGCCAGTTGGCCGCGCGACCAATCCAATCGATCGCGCGGTCTAGGCGCGCGAACGCGCCCATGTTTACCGACTCATGATCTGGACTCATGCTTTGGTTTGGCGCACCGTACTGTGATAAGCGCCTTCACTGTAGCCAGCCCAGACGTCATACTTGCCTTTGAAGGCAAAGTAAGAGTCCTGCACTTTTTTGACTAACGGGTCATTGGCCGACGCCGCATCGAGTACTTTCATGGTCTCAGCACGCATGGCTTCGACAATAGGGGTGGGTAAGGGCTGGGCGATGACGCCTAAGTCAGTGATCAATTCCTGCATCGCCTCGGCGTTGTTGCGTTGACACCAGGCTTCGCCAATCACGTTACAGGCTGCAGAGGCATTTCTGACCACGGCTTGTAAGTCAGCAGGCAACGAGTCCCATGCCTTTTTGTTGATCAACAACTCGGACGTTGTTGCGGGCTCATGCCAGCCAGTGGTGTAGTAGTACTTGGCCGCTTTATAGAGCCCCATGCGCTTGTCTTGGTAAGGCCCAACGAATTCAGCCGCATCAATCACGCCACGCTCAAGCGCCGGAAAAATCTCTCCGCCGGGCAGTACTTTGACGTCCACACCTAGGCTGGCTAGCACTTTACCGGCCAAGCCAGGGATACGCATTTTTAAGCCCTTGAGGTCGTCGAGGGTTTGGATTTCTTTTTTAAACCAGCCTGTCATCTGCACGCCGGTGTTGCCGCACGGCATCGCCACCATGCCGAAAGGCTCGTAGACTTCATTCCACAAGGCGAGACCGCCACCGTCGTAGAGCCAGCCGTTCATGCCTTGATAGTTCAAACCAAACGGCACAGCGGTGAAGTATTGCGCGGCAAATGTTTTGCCGGTCCAGAAATAGCTGTTGGCGTGATTCATTTCAATCGTGCCCGAGCGCACAGCATCGAAACCCTCAAACGCCGGAATCAGTTCGCCGGCACCAAACACTTGAATCTTTAAGCGGCCGTTGGACATGGCGGCAATGCGCTCAGCCAAGTCAGTGGCACTACCTGGCCCGCTCATGTAAAACGGCGACCCTTTGGGATAGGCGCTGGTCATTTTCCAGTTAAAGGTTTGATTGGCGCGCGCCACAGACGGTGCGGCGATAGCGGCCACTGACAGCCCAACGCCGGTGCTGGCAGCCAGAAATGAACGACGATTACTTTTCATGGTGGTTCCTTAAGTAGAGGTGATACCCAAGACCCATTTAGCAAATAACGTGCCAGATCGCGCGCACTGTAAAACCCCTTGGCTTTGGCCGTCTGATCCTCTTCTGTTGGGTAAGGCTGCCGGGTGAGATTGCAGAGCTCGCGATGAACCGCGTTGGTGCAAAATGCTTAGCTTTTGTGCACTGATGCACGAAATCGCGCCTGCCGCGCCGCCAAAGCCTGCGTGGGGCTTGGATCAACCATAATCAACCACAACCAGCCACAACCAGCCACAATTAGCCACAACCAGCCAAATGCTCAAACCGTTGACGGCGCCAAAGTACTCAGCGGGAAGGGCGCAAGGCCAGGCTCACCAGGGCAACCCTGCCTTTGTTTTGAGGGGTTCTGCTTCGCGTTTGGTTTGTTTGCTACCGTTTTTGCCCGCCACGATCAGCACAGTCAGTGCGGTCAGTACTCATTTCTAGGGCAATCATACGTAGCGACTGTATGATCGCTTAGCATTCAAGCACAAGCATGGATGCGCCGAAGCAGATCGTTAACAACAATACGAGCTACCATCTTTTTATTTAGGGCGCTTCATGGCATCTCACTTAGACCATCATCGAGGGCACGTGGCCTTCGGCATCGCTGGATTTGGTATCTACGCCCCAAAGCAACGGGTATCGGCCAAGACGCTGGCTAAACAAGCCAACATTCCTGTCGAACGCTTGACACAAGGCATTGGTTTTGAGCACATTCATGTCGCCGACGACACAGAACACCCTTTCACCATGGGGCTCAGTGCAGCCAGAGAGGCCATTGCTGATGCGGGCCTGACCGGTGAGGATATTGATCTGGTTGTTTTTGTGTCTGCCGGCGACTATGACTATCGTTTCTGGTGCCCATCGAGTGCTGTTGTGCGCGAGCTGGGCTGTCACCATGCGTATTCCTTTGAAGTGCGAAATGGTTGTGCGGGCGGAAACCTTGCGTGCAATATCGTCGGCGGGCTTATGGATCGCGATGAATCGGTCAAGACCGCACTGGTCATCTGTGCGGACACCTTAAGTCGCGTTGTGTCGACGCAAATTCCGGAGTGCCACCCCTTGCTTTATTTTGGTGATGGGGCCGCGGCGGTTGTGCTTAAAAAGAACCACCCTCGTTATCAGTTTCTTAGCTTTGCAGAACACACCAACGGTCAGTTAGCTGATTTGCTGCGCGTCGAGGCCGGCGGCACTCGCTTGCCCATCACGCCAGGCTTTGATCAGTGGGAGAAAACCTACTCCCGAGTTGACACTGAACAGTTCGCAGAGTTGGTGAATAAGACCTATTTGAAGGAATACGTATCGGTTATTACACTGGCGGCCAAGCGCGCTGGGCATCCGTTGTCAGACATGCAATACATTGTCATGAATCAAATCAAAAAATCCTTACGCGACGGGATCTTGGCGGGCATTAATATGCCTGCTGATCACACGTTCGTCTCGTTAACGGAATTTGGGCATATTGGCCCTGCTGATGCTTTTTTCTCGCTTGCACTTGCCCATCGGCAAGGACTGCTCAAAGAGGGCGAATTAGCCATTATTGCAACCAGTGGGTTAGGCTTTTCTTGGGCCGCATCCATCATTCGTTGTTAACTTTTTGGGGTCACTTGGCTCCTCTCACTTAGTGCCTCTCACTTAGCCCCCCTCACTTAGCCTCTTTAAACCTTCGGAGTAATCATCAATGATCAGTCACTTGGATCACTTGGTTCTAACCACAAAAGATGAAACCAGTTGCATCGATTTCTATGTCCGTGTGATGGGTATGCGTTTGGAGACTTTCATGGGTGGCAGCCCGCCAGCCCCAAGAAAAGCATTCATGTTTGGCCAGCAGAAAATCAATTTGCATATTTTTGGGCAAGAGTTTGAACCCAAAGCCCAGCGACCCACCCCAGGATCCTTAGACCTTTGCTTCATCGCAGACCGCCCTCTGGATCAAGTCATTGAGCACTTGAACACTTGCCAATGGCCAATCGAGGAAGGCCCCATTAACCGGACCGGCGCCACCTCAAAAATCAGATCCGTATATGTACGCGATCCTGATCAAAACTTGATTGAAATCAGTGAGCTGATAACAGTCTAAAAGCATACTAAAAACGTACTAGAAAGCAAGGTACTAAAAAGCGCTCGACCAGCTCAAAAACCGTTATCCTGATTTCGGCTCAATTCGCGCAGGATCGGGAGGGGTGAATTTGTGGTGTTGCCGTGAGTTCATCGTATGATCACACGAGGGCGCTAGGGCACTTGGGCACTAGGGCCTGATTTCCCGTGAGCCACAATACCCACCTAGTTGTGGTGGGTCTAGATGGACTTTGGGCAGGCTTATTGTTAATGTTTTATTGTTTTTTGTACTTAAGTTTCTTTACGTGCATCAAAGTGGTTTGGGCAAAAGATAAGAGAGAGAGGCAACCCAACCCATTGGCACCCTTTAGTTCGTGACACCACAAGACTAAAGCAGTTGAGAATAACTGCCACATACTCGCTTGATTCGCCTTTGGGTATGCGTTCTTTGAATCAGTACGACGTTTCCGATTGGTGACTGCAAGAGTGCATTGCGTAAAGTTGATCCGCGAGAGCCCCATGATCAAGGCTTGTATGATCGCCATTTCCCCAAAGCTGTGTTGGATAGGGCGAGCGGGCAAATCGATGCACTGTACTGGAACCAAACCATCAGCTTGCAATCAACTCGCGACATGCGGCTTGGCCGTCATGTCGATACCAAGAGCTCGCATAACTGCCAGCGTGGTCTTCAAAGTTGGATTGCCGCGTTCGCTAAATGACCGATAAAGCTGTTCACGGGAAAGCCCGGTTTTGTCAGCGATCTCTGTCATCCCCTTTGCACGCGCAACCACACCAAGCGCCTTGGCAATGTAGGCTGAATCACCGGTTTCAAAGGCCTCAGCCATAAAAAACGCGATCTCTTCATCGTCCGCCAATGCTGCGGCTGGATCGTAGGTTGTCAGTTTCTCAGTCATTTTCTTCACTCCATTCTTTGGCTAGTTTCTTCGCAGCGGTAATATCGCGGGCTTGGGTGCGTTTATCGCCGCCGCAAAGCAATACAACCAGGAGATTGCCGCGACGCTGGAAGTAGACGCGATAGCCCGGCCCGTAATGAATTCTTAATTCACTTACGCCTTCACCCACTGGCTCAACATCGCCCGGCAATCCCTCCGCTAGACGCATCAAGCGCTATGCGATGATGGTTCTTGCTCTCTTATCCCGTAACCGAGTTTCCCACTTCTGATAAGTTTCTGTTTACTTAAGAAGAACCGTCATTTTAGAAATGTAGTCTATAAACTACGCTTGCTCAGTCTTAATTCCACATCTTAATTACACGAGCAATTGGTTCCGGCACTAAGCGGTCAATGGCGCAACGGGGTGCCCAGCCGCTTGTGGCATCACAAGGGTTGTCGTTGCGGTCGTTGCGGTCGTTGCGGTGGTTGCGGTGGCGTCATAGCCAGGAGTGGTTCAAGATGCCAAAATGGCAGTTTGAGCCCTATGTTTTCCCGGTAATTCACTCCTTCTACGACGCGTTGGGCACTGCAGATGGGTGCAAATATGGCCCGCTTTCTATCAGGAATAAAGGGCTTGCGTAGACTGGAATTTGGTCGCTTTCATAAAAAATCTTAAACGTTCAGGACACCCCTGGATGATCAACTGGTTAGCGAGTGCCAACTGGCTAACCGGTACTAGCCGGTTGAGACAATGGCGTGGTTTCACCCGGCGACGCCCTAGAGTGTGAGCTGGTCATGCTTGACATGACGCAACACGATTTGGCAAAGAGTACTGGACTGACCCCACGCACATCGGCGCCATTTTGAATGTGAAGCCGGTCATTACTCCGGAGACAGCAATAAAGCTAGAGCGTGCTGTGGACATGCCTGCGCAGTACCGGATGAATCTTGAGGCTAGGTGTCGTGAGGCATCAAGAGGTAGCGAGCTCTGCCGTTCAAAGTAACAGATGCCAGAAACTGATGCTTGGCTATGTCGGCATGAGATTTTATGTAACCATATGAATTGATTAAAAATTCTGTTCGGATTACAATGAACCACATGGATATCAAACGACGCATTATGCAATCCCTTCGCCCTCGACGAGATGGTCTGCTGTTGCGCTCGGACGTTCAAGGCTTTGGAGGCCCAAGTCAGGTTTCTGCAGCGATAAAAACTTTGGTCGAAGAGGGTCTCATTGTCCGACTAGATCGCGGTGTCTATGCCAAGCCCGGTAGGGTAGATCAGGTTGGTAAAGAGGCCTTGCTTGAACAGGCAATGCTCAAAATGGAAAACCTGCGAACTCAAAACCGCTGGCGCGACCACAAGCGAGCCCTGCGATTGCCCAGCGACCCCACTGCCACATATGTGCGTCAGCTGGCGAAGCGCGAGGGTATTACGTTTATCCCAACTTATGCGGACCTATGGGCCAAAGCTGTCACAAACTTAGCGGGCGATGATGTCAAGAGTGACAAAATAGATGACTTATTGGTTGCATTGACGCGTGCAGGCAAACTTTCTGCCCGCGACATGACCCGGCTTGTCATCGCACATCATCGGAATCTGGCCCGTGTTTGATCCATTTGGTGATTTTGCGACCGAAGGGTACTTGCGCAACTTCGACAAAGAGAAAGATCTGGAGATCGTCAAGATCGCTGAACACGAATTGTTTCGCGCACAGCTACCAGCTGCATTAACGTTTCTTGCCACCAAAAAGAGGATTGGGTACGCCGACTTCCTTGAGGTGCATCGTATCTTGTTCGAGGGGCTTTACCCTTGGGCTGGGAAGGACCGCGCTGAAATATTGCCGGATAGCGCCATCAAAAAGGGGGATATTTATTTTTGTCACCCGCGCGACTGTCGGCGAGCGGTCTTAGAGGGATTGTCTCTGGCCCAAGACAAAAAGCAGATGAGCAAACGCCCAGGATTCGTCATGGGCATGTTTGCATACGGTCATCCATTCCTTGATGGCAATGGTCGAACAATGTTACTCGTCCATGCCGAGTTTTGTTTTCGCGCCAACCTCTCAGTGAATTGGATGCGCACGACCAAGAAGTCCTATCTGGAGGCACTCACCAACGAGATGCAAGCCCCAAACGATGGTTATTTGGACGCATATCTGAAACCTTTTATTGAGCCTAAGATCCCTCGCGAGACCTGGATGCAGTGCGTTTCACACTTACCTGGTCTTGACGGCATCGACATGCAATCAGATGTCTGCGCAGGGTATAGCGATCCTGAGATTGCAAAGGAGTATCAGGCATTCGAACGTCGCCGGGGATACCAACTGCAAGACAAATACGCGCTTTGATGAACCAGCACGCTAACTTTGGCTCATTCGGGTTCAATGCAAGCCACCGCCCTGGCGCTTATTTGGCCCCGTAAAAGGCAATCATCATCGTGCATTGTCTAAGCCTGATAAGTCGTTGCGCACGGTTAGGTGGTTCCGTAACTTGCTGGGGTGATGGGTCTATAGGCTGCGCCGTACTTATCGCTGGCCCAGTGTCCAAGGGTCGTTAGGGTTGCTAGGGTCCTTATGGTCCTTAGGGTCGTTAAGGTTTCGCCAACGCCGCAACATCATTGACAGCATCAGTGGCGAAAGCACTTTGCCAAGTGATTGCACTGATGAAGCGCAAGGCATAAGCCGCACTACTGCTGGGTTCCGGTGCCGACGGCACGTCGACACCGGTCGGGGAGGGACGTGATCGCTATTCTCCCTATTTCCCCATGTCCGCGAAGCCCTTTTTAACCATCACACCACTTGGTGGCGAGCTCGCCCCTCATACGCAAGAAAGCCACATTGGTGCAACAAAACTCATGAAGCAGTTTGTCGTCATGTCTACTCGACCGCGCTCGAGCTATTGGTTTCAGACAGGAAGCCAAGCAAGCTCGGATTTAGGTGCAAACGTTTTTGGGCACGTAGATCCAAAGGATGTTTAGCAATACGGCGATGTCTAGGAAATGGCCTCGCGAATCCGCCAACTGTTAGCTCAGGGTATTGCTGATGAACAGCCAAGGTGATAGCTAGGCAATTCGTAAAGGCCCGCAAGCGCCTTGAACAGGGTGGAGCCAAAGATGCGATATCAATTGAGGATGATGACTAACGTTATGGTCAGGCGCGTGACGCGTTTTGCATTTGGAGCCGGTGTCCAGTTTGATCGGGTAATTTGAGTTTGCTGTGGTGAGAGACATTTTCGTGTTGGGTGAATCGCTGCGGGTGGCCGGGGTGGGGCAATTTGATCAGCAGACCCGGTGGCCACCCCGGGGGAATTTGCCTGTTGCTCGCGCCAGCGCTTGGCATACGCTCGGATTGTCTTACGATCTATCTTGGTGACGCGCGCAATCTCATGCTGACTGGTGTTGCTTGCCAGTAGTGTTAACAAAGTCGTTTGTAAGTGCGGTTTCAAGACGTTCACTCCAGTTTCCTCTCTTCGAGGGGATAACAGTAACGTCCTGCCGGTAACTGACAGCTAGCGCGCTACTCAGGTGGGGGATTTTGAAGTGGCCAAGGGTGGGGGAATTTGGGTGGCCAACCGGGGCAGAGGTCAGGCATGACTGCTGGTTGATTCCGCATCACTTCCTCAATCTCTGTTTTGCGCATTCCCAGTACTCTGGGGTCTTCAGATTAAGAAAGTAAAAGTAAGAACGTATTAAAATAGTGCAATGGTTGCTCTATTCTTTGTTAATGCCGGTTATGAAAAGATTTTCAGCATCGCGCGTTGTGATGTACGCCGGTGAGCATTTACTTGCCCACGTGCACGTTCAGTGAGGTGACGGACGGGAGTGCACGGTTGAGCTTGAAAGCTTAGGCATGGTGGGACGGATAGCTCTTCGCGACATTCGCGAAGAGCTATCGAGGATTGAATCCAACCGTGTTTGGCTGCACGAACAATGGCGGAGGTTAAACCCATGAGTGATTTTTTCTACCCCAAGTTGCAAGCCGTTCAGGCTCTGGAGCCGTACGAATTGCATACGGTCTGGAGCACCGGTGAAGAGCTGGTGATCGATCTTGAGCCGGTGTTGCTCAGTATCCCCGCGTTGGCCAATCTGCTTAGTCCGAAGATCTTTAGGAAGGCACACCTTGACCAATGGGGTCATGGTATCGAGTGGCTGGATTCTGAGCTAGGAGCAGACAACGTCTATGCCTGGGCCAAGGAACAGGCTGGAGAGGTCAGTCACCAAATGTTTGGCACCTGGATGCATCGCAACGGTCTGTCGCTTACCACCGCTGCTGATGCCCTAGGGATCAGTCGTCGCATGGTCAGTTACTACCGTACCGCACATAAGTCCATTCCGCGCGCGATCTGGCTTGCCTGTCTAGGCTGGGAAGCAACTTTGCCTGGGTCAAAAACGCTACCGCGTGCTCTGCCGACGGCCAAGGAGTAGGCGCTGACGCATGCTTGATTGAGTTCATTTGTGGCTGACAAAATGGTCTGTGACTGGAGCCTACAAAGGTTGCCAGTCATGCCTGCAGCCGTATCGACCGATCCCTGCAATGGCATCTGGCATTACTTTGTTAAGTTCATCCCGGAAAGCTGGCAGGTGCTTGCTCACGCTCTTGAGCCTGGCACTGAAACTAACCCATGCAGGTTCGTCAGCCAGGTGATCGAGCATCACCAGCTTGATATCAGCGATGTAGTGCGCTTATTGAGGTTTACAAAGCGGTTTGATGAAAGTCTTCAAGTGCATTGCCCAAACGTCTGCGACTCAAACGATCCGGTGCACCTCCTCTATTGAACACGCGGTCGCTCTAAAAATCTATTTAAATCAATGAATTGGTTCGTATTTCGACTTTTATGATGTCTGATGCAATAAAGTCGCGACTTTATCGTATTGTGGGTTAAAATAGTCGAATGAAACGATATCTGGATGAACTTATTCTCAAAGACTTGCGTCGCAAGATGGTGATCGTCACTGGCCCGCGCCAGGTCGGTAAAACCACGCTCTCCAAGCAATTGTTGCCTCATTTCAAGGGCGCTCAGTACCTGAACTGGGATGTGGCCGAGGATCGTGTTGTGCTTTCGCGCCAATCGTGGCGATCGGATGCAGGGTTATTGGTCTTTGATGAGATTCACAAGATGCCGCTCTGGAAAAACTGGCTGAAAGGCGTGTTTGATGGTCGCCGCGAGGATCAGGCCATTCTCGTGACAGGCAGCGCCAGCATAGATACATTCCGATACTCGGGAGACTCCATGGCAGGCCGATTTTTTGCTTATCGGTTGCATCCATTCTCAGTCAAAGAATGGTGCGACACCACGGGTGCTGAACCCAAGGCAGCGCTTGCTCACTTGATTGAACGCGGTGGTTTCCCTGAAGCCTGCCTGGCTGACGATGAGGTTGATGCCCAGCGTTGGCGTGGCCTGTATTTAGACCGGATGGTGCGCGATGACATCTTGGATTTCTCGCGCATACGTGAAATCAGCAGTATGCGGGTCTTGATTGAACTGTTGCGTGATCGAGTTGGTTCTGCGCTCTCGATAGCCTCGCTTGCCCGAGATTTGAGCGTGGCGCCTAAAACCGTCTCCAATTACCTTGATATTTTGCGGGCGCTTTTTATAGTGTTTACGGTCAGCCCTTGGCATGACAACGTGGCTCGCGGGCTGACACAGATGCCGAAGGTGTATTTTTATGACACCGGTTTGGTTCGTGGCGACCATGGCGTGAAACTAGAAAATGCCACTGCCACGATGTTGCTCAAGCATGTGCATTTTCTGAAAGACAGCCGGGGTCGCGAGACCGAGTTGCACTACGTCAGAACCAAAGATGGTGCTGAAGTGGATTTTGCGGTGAGCGATGGCAGGGAGCTCACGGGTTTGATTGAATGCAAGGCGGCTGATGGCAACTTGCATTCGGCCTTAAGACGGTTTGCTCGGCAGTGGCCACATGCCAAAGCGGTTCAAATCGTAGGCGACCTGCGTCAGCCCCAGACAAGAGAGGGCATCGATATCGTCGAGGCAGCACCATGGCTAGCAAGTCTGGCAGCGTGACCAAAAACAGTGGCCCAACCCAGCGCCTGTACGTCGTTGCTTTTTTGTAGTCGTTTTTTTGTGTCGTTTTTTTGATGGAAAGTGCCCCTACGCAGCCATAATCGACTCGGGCCGCTGAGTCGTTTAGAGTATTCAGCCGCCTGCCACCCTGGAACGTTAATCTTTAAACGCTCGAACGGCATCAGGGGGCTCGTTACGCACATTACGCACATTACGCTGAAAAATCATTTACTTCACGGTGGTACGGGTCGGATGCGTACGTCTAAAATAGTCTTTAGATCAAATTTCTATTTCAGCCGGGTTGTGTAAGAAACGCTCATCATCGCTATGAGCAGAATCAATGTCTAACGTGTTGATGCGATCGTAAAGCAGGGGTAGCCCCGGTGGGGTAGGTGATGAGTGAGTTAACACTACCAACCTGCTTGGGTGAATCTAAGCAAATCGCTTATCTGAATCAAGCCAAGACCACTAATCAACAAAGAGATGCTTTTGGAAACTTTTGGTCTGACTAGAAATGTGTTGGTGTAGCCTTTCAACCATTGTCTTTTCAGTACCCACTGCTGCGACCTGATTGATCTCATTTGCAACGTCATCGATCATGAATAGCAAATCATTTGCTACTTTCTCAGCAACCTTTAAAACATACTTTGGTTTGAAACCTAACATCTCTGACATATTGACTATTTCTATCTTTGTTATTTTTGAGGCTATACTTTCTTCGCCAATGGTGAGGGCAAATTTTCTTGATAAGCCAGGATACAGAGATGTTGAAAGTAAGTCGTAAAATGGGGTGAGTTTTACGCCTTGCTTAGGCGGGAAATAAATAGATAAGTTTTTTGCGTGACTATCGTTATTGCCCACAAATAAGTTGAAAAATATCCATTGAATAAATCGTTTTTTATCTGCTGCAACCACACCCATTTCATTTAAAATTTCTTTGCATCTAAGTAAAGTGGGGCCACCATCAGCCTCATACTTAATCGTAGATGCTTTCCCATCAATTTGGCATACGTCTAATTGATGCAATCTTGTTATTTGTCCGCTTTTATCTAATACCCTATCGTAGCGTTTGATGACGCATGCTTTAGCAATAGGCTGATAAAAAGCTTCTGCTACACCCATGCCGAGCTTACTACCCAGCACCATCACAAACGTTTCATTGATTGCAGAAGCCCATACACCCTCCAACCCTTTAATGTCAGGCTTTACAATATAAGTAGAAGGTGAATGACCTAGAGGTAATGTAGGGTTTCCATACAAGTCTATACATATACTGAGTTTTCTTTGTGCCCCAGCAAGCGATATTCTCATTCCATCTTTTGCATGGGCTGTTTGAATGACGCCTTGCTGTTGTTGAAACTCGTCTGCTACATCTTGCCAAGTAATTAACTTATATTCTGCTGGTTCTGGTTGAGCTCCTTCTGGCAATATCGTTAAATCGCTCGCGGTATCTCCCCCTATGGCACCTAGTAGACCAAACGTTGTAGTGACCTGATGTTTCATTTTTAATAGATCACGAATGCCAGCCTCTGGCAACAGATTTTCAAAGTACGCCTCTACTTTTTGTCCTGAATGTTCTGGATGAGATATGTCGATATGAGGTGATACAGACTCTGTATGCTGAGTACGCCAAGTTTCGTCATATACAAATCTAATGGGATGATCGTTATACAAAAAGCCAACTAAGTCAGCACCTTTGTATACATCCAGCCTTTTGGGGACGCTCATTAAAGGCTACCTTTTTTCTGAATGAGCACTTCCAAACCAAGTGTATCTAAAACATCAAGTACTTTTTGGAGTTGCACTGTAGGCTTGCCATTTTCCAAATCAACAATAAAGCGATTCCCCGTATTTGCTAGACCTAAAATATCAGCCTGTGTCATTTTTTGAAAGTCACGATATTCGCGCACTAGAACGCCCAAATCTTTTGTTGTTTTTATTTTGACGGGTTGATTCAGGTCATTGAGGTTATCGATCATGATTGAACTCCGTATTGTTACCGTACGGTAACAATACGCCTATTCACTTAATAATGCAATTAAAAATTACCGAACGGTAATAAAAAGCCATCGATTAAGTCGAGTATAGGTAATAATTACCGTACGGTAAGAAAGAGCTATTGTCAAATCTACTGTTTGGCAGGGCTATCAAGCGGCTTTCCGTTTTGGTTCGTCAGTAACTTGCACGCCGTCTACAAATCTGGCCTCGGTAATCACCTTGGCCAGGATGCGTATCCCAGAGCAAACTGGACACCGAGTCCAAGGCAAACTGGTCCACCCCCTCGTTTGGTCAGCAGCAGAGCCGCATGAACAACAGGAGGAAGAAACGGATTATCTCTATGCGTGCTCCCCATCTTGCGTGAGAATTGCTGCACCGGCTGTTGGTAGGGCGCCTTTTGCCTCCGTGTACGGTAAAGTATTACTTTGCAATACTCTTGTGAGATAGCCATGACTGAAAGTGCTGTTGTTCGCCCGGTGTCGATCAAGATCGACGAAGACATCAAGGAACGTATCAAGCACTTGGCCGGCGCACGCCAGCGTACGGCGCACTGGCTGATGCGCGAAGCCATCACGCAGTACGTTGAGCGCGAAGAAAAGCGAAAGGCGTTCCGGCAGGACACGCTCAAGGCTTGGGAAGCCTTTCGGTCGACCGGACAACATGTGAACGCCGACGAGGCGGATGCCTGGCTGTCTAAGCTCGAACAAGGCCATGACATCGAGCCGCCTGAATGTCACGCTGATCTGGTCACCCCAGGCTCTGCGGGATGTGCAGCGTGTCTCTCGCTTTCCGGCGCCTAAAAACCTTGATGCTGCAAAGCGTGCGGTAAAGGTCAACCGTCTTGGGGTTAGGGTGCTGGAGCAACAGCCGGGCATGGGCCGCCCGGTACAAGACATGGACGATGAGTTCTGAGACTGGATCATCGACTTCGGTGACACTGGCTATGTGACCCGCTACCGCGTTGTTCAGGAGGTCGTCATCATCCTCGCTGTGCGACACCAAAAAGAAGCCGGGTTCTAGGGTTGCGATGGTGCATGCGCATGCCAAAGGGGCTTGTAATGATGAGATTGAACACCATCGTCCACCCGGTCTTGCGCCACTGGTCGCACCATGAAGGTAAACGGTCGCGAGTCGTCGTACAAACAAAATGCCGCTCTAGAGACCCTGCAAATTCAGGATGCGGCAAAGGGGGAGGGGGCGCTTTCAGCCCGACCTAGGGCTCTGCTTGTGGCCTTCATGACTGGTTCTGGACTGCTATACACAATTGCCGTATAAATCTACACGGGGAGCTCACCGCTGTCAGTTCCAGAAACTGAGCAAATTGCTTGATGCTACCGAGTCTTTCTTCTTTCATGTCGATCACCATTTGGTAATGATCGACGACAAACGGCAAAGCGTTTCAGACGCATCTCATGTTAGAAACACGAGACAGGGGGAGACACCGTTCAGACGCATGTCATATTGAAGTGGGCTGGCGCTTGACATGGTAAGGAATTATCCTTACCATGAGATTAAGGAGATCAGCTATGCCTGCCATTCGCGAGGTTGCCACCATCACTTCGAAAGGTCAGATCACTTTGCCCAAGTCTATCCGTCAGGCGCTAGGCGTGGACTACGGTGGCAAGGTTGCATTCGACCTGCGAGGCTCACGCGTCATTGTCACCCGCGCCGATGAAGCATCTCACGAGGATCCGGCCATTACTTCATTTTTGGCCTTGCTCGAAAAAGACATTCGTACGGGTCAGAACTTGTGCAACTTGCCGCACGGGCTGGTGCAGGCCATGCAGACCGCAGCGTCGCAACCTGTTGATTTGGATGCCGACATTGACGGCGATGTGGCGCTGTGATCCAGCGTCACGGCTGGAATCTGCTCTTTCACGAATGTCTATCCGAGCAACTGCAAAAACTGCATGCCGCCGACCGGCGGGCGCGCCAGCAAGACCCACAAGGGTTTGAGTCCAACGTCAACGTCCAGCTGTTTGCGGCGCTCTCGAAAATGATTTTTGATGTAGTGCCCAGCAACCCGAACCGGCAGGCGTATCGACAAAGTAGCACAATGGGAGCCGCGTTTCGGCACTGGCGGCGCGCAAAGGTCGGGCGGCGGTTTCGTCTATTTTTTCGGTTTGACTCCAAGACCCGAATCATTATCTTCACATGGGTCAATGATGAAAATACTTTGCGATCTTCAGGCAGCAAGAGTGATCCGTATGCAGTGTTCCAGCGCATGCTCGAACGGAGCCTTCCGCCTGATGACTGGGCCGCATTGGTGGCGGCAAGTCGGACCGATTGGTAGTAATTGGCTGGCCGCGTTTGTCAGGGCGCAAGGTTCTGGGCACCGACTGCGGAGAACTTGACCGCTCTTAGACCAGCAAGCAGTTGCCGGTGTCATTGCACACGCGAATTTCACTTGAGCCCGCTGCTGTCATGACTTTAGGCATTGCGTTTTGCCAAGCGCCTGAAGTGTTGTTCAGTGAGATCAGAGGGCCAATCAGTCTTCCCAAGGGTTGAGCAAGTCGATGTCGGCCTGTTTGAAGTCACGGACATTGCGAGTTACCAATTTGCATTGGAACGAACGTGCCGTAGCCGCGATGATCGAATCAAAAGCGGCCATGGATTTGCCTTGTTTTTCGGCCTGCGCGGTCATTTGTGCCCAGGCTTCCGAGGACTTTTGGTCAAACGCTAGGATTCGATCTTCGAATCCTACTTCCAACCGCTCGAGCCACAGCGTCAATGCTGACTTACGTTTGGATTTGTGGAGTTTGGCCACACCCCGCTGTAATTCACCCCAAGTCATTGCGCTGATACAAAGTTCCTGGGGTTTGCGCGCTTTAAACCACTGGATCACTTTGGCGTCTGGCGTGCTCTTGGTAATCTCGGAAAGTACACAGGTGTCCAGCAAGTACTTCATAAAATGAGATCCCGAATGGACTCCCGGGAGCGGTCAAGCACCAGTGGTTCGCCGCGTGGCGCATTGAGCAGGCAATCTAACAAGTCTACCGTCTGGCCGGTTAAACGACGGTAATCATCGACCGCCAAGATGACGACGGCATCTTCTCCGTGCCGGGTGACGAGTTGTGGCCCTTCTTTCAGCGTGAGATCGACGACCTCGCTGAACCGACTCTTTGCTTTTTGTAGTTGCCATGTATGCATGATGATCTCTATGACTAGTCAGACTAGTCTTTAGTATCCTGTTCCTGAAAGAGTTTGTCAATAAAATTGACATAAATTTGACATATACAGAAACCACTGCGATCCCAACACATCACTTTCATCTGTGTGGCCCGTCGATTGTCGGCCATCGTTTCGGGCATAGGCAGACCGGTCTCAATACGTAACTAATACGCAACTGATACACAATCGATACGCAACCCGCTCGCCTCTATTTTAAAAAAGCCATGCAGTTATGCATGCAGCCTTATTTACGGATCCCAGCAATAGCATCTGGGAGTACCTTTTTTAGCTCATCCTGGAAAGCGGTCAGACGTTTGCTTTCGGTCTTGAGCCTGGTACTGAAACTCACCCATGCAGGTTCGTCAACCAGGTGATCGAGCATCACCCGTTTGATATCAGCGACGTAGTGCGCTTGTTCAGCGTATCGACGGCGCGAACCCGCTTCGATCGGTCCCCGTTTGCGCAGGTAGTGGTTCAACAAGTCTGTCGGATATTGGCTCTCGAGTACCCGTGCACTGCGTCGCAATTGACTGTCAAGCCCCGCATCAAAACCCGGGCCGTCTTCTAGGAGTGCCGCAAGTGCTTGTTCAAACTGCTTTCGATCTAGCCAGATGCTGACTTTTGCATCGGTCCAGGCGGTCTCAAGACACGAGAGCACGCGTGGTTCAAAGGCATGCCTGTTACAGTCGATCCAGATGACATCTCTTCTGTCTGGAGCCCAACCCTTGGCCGTTTTCACCATTTTTCAGCACCAAGGGGTTCGTCTGTGCTCATGACTTCACCGCCATGTCGTATCGGATCGAACCGAGCCAAGCGCTCCTCTAAGCTTAATGGCTTTTGTTCACAGGGCGTAATAATGACTGTTTGACCCTTCGTCGATATCTTCACGCACTGATCAGCGTGAAGACCCACTGCCTTTGAAATGGTCGCGGGCAAACGCAAACCAAGACTATTACCCCATGGCTTGATGCTTTGAGTTACTGAAGTCATCGTTTTATCCTGTTTCGTGTTTTATTTCGTATATACGCAAGCATAAACTTCGTTGATTTCTGAAAGCAAGGAATGTCCTGACGGGACAGTGATGTGTGGCTGCATTCCTTGATATTGGCGTTTGATGCCTAACGGCTAACGGCTAACGGCTATCGGCTCGACCACGATGTTCAAAGAGGCCAAGCCAGATTCAGGTGATGCACCTGACTATTGCTGATTGGACGAGGATTTCACCTGCTTTCCTCGTCTATTTGACACACCATTGTCAAATTAGCCACCATCATGACGGCTAGCGCCAGAAATTCGACCATCACTGGCTTCATCATTTCGGTCAATGAACCCGCTACCTACAGTCAACATGCCATTCTTTGCTACAAGTGTTGGTGGCTGGCGAAGGTGGTGGTTGTACGTGTTGATGGTATTGGCGCAACCCTCACCTGATAATGGCTACGAGCTTAGGTTTGAAGACGCGCTTGGTATATGTTGAACGGGTCGCTGATATTTGATTTCCTTTAGATGCTTCAAAGACTGCTTGGTAACCACAATACAGAATTATCCGGCGTAGTTTCCATAATTATCTGTATCTTCTTCCAGATATTACGTACAATGGTTCTGAATCTAAAAGGAGCAACTCCCGTAGGGTCAGCTGATTTGAGTTTTGACACGATCATTCGAGACTATGTTTACCCGTGCAATTACCCCTCGCATTGAGCTAGCCTTGTCTGACACACCTGTCGTGCTGGTTGTCGGCCCACGGCAATCTGGGAAGACAACGCTCGTTCGTCAGCTTGCTGGAACAGACATGCAGTACATGACGCTCGATGACGCCGCGACACGCCAGTCGGCTGCGGATGATCCGGCTGGATTCATCAGGAATCTCAACCGAGCCGTCATTGACGAAGTGCAGCGCGTGCCTGAGCTTTTACTGGCGATTAAAAAAACAGTGGACGAAGACAGGCGGCCAGGCCGGTTTTTGTTAACGGGCTCGGCCGATTTGATGACATTGCCTCGAGTGGCAGACTCTTTGGCCGGTAGGATGGAAACGAAGCGCTTGTTGCCGTTGTCACAATCAGAAATCGAGTCAAGTGCGGGCAATTGGATCGATAGTGTCTTTGCCGGCACTATCCCGGCGGTGACGCATCTTTCGCTGGGCGCGGCATTGATGTCGCGAGTGCTTAAGGGTGGCTATCCAGAGGCCATCTCAAGGGCCGACGAAGATCGACGAATTCAGTGGGCGCAAACCTACCTCGACGCTATCATTGCTCGCGATGTCACAGAAATCGCGCAAGTTGACAAGCTCAACCAGATGCCACGACTATTCAAAGCCTTGGGGCATACGGCAGGCCAGATGTCGAATTACGCCAAGTTGGGTGGGCAAGTCGGCTTGGACTCAAAAACAACCAACCGTTATGTTGGTATTTTTGAACAGTTGTATCTTATTGCGCGTGTACCCGTCTGGGCCGCAAACCATTTGAATCCCGGGCAAGTCAGCGCCGTGAAAACACCGAAGCTGCAGTTCATTGACTCAGGGCTTCTCGCCGCCACATTGGGTTTCACTTTCGAGGAGTCTGAACGCGACAAAACCCGATTTGGTGCCCTGTTAGAAACTTTTGTTTACAACGAGTTGCTCAAATTTTCGAGCAGTTCTATTTGGCGGTACGAGCTTCTTTATTATCGTGACGTCAAAGGAACTGAGGTTGACATCGTCATCGAGAATGCGGCCGGTGATGTCGTCGGTGTCGAGGTCAAGTCATCCGCCACGCTACGCACCAAGGACTTCGACGGCCTGAAAAAATTTGCGGCTTTGGCTGGAAAACGATTCAAGCTCGGGGTCTTGCTCTATGACGGCGATCAAACCTTGCCCTTCGGGGACGGTATCTGGGCCGTTCCGATCTCAACGCTATGGAGTGACCAAACGATTTCAGGGTAAGGCACGCCTGGTGGGTAAATAGGACGCGTACATGAGCGGGCTGGCTGGCCGACACTTTGGTGCGGATCAGACGAACCAATAATGCGGATCAGACGAACTTATAATGCTGATTGGACGATGTGACAATGCGGATTGGACGGTGATATAATGCGGATTGGACGGTGATATAATGCGGATTGGACGGGAATTTCACCGGCTTTTCTCGTCTATTCGACTAACGGCTACTTTTGGTTGGGTTCATGGAATTTAGTCAAATCAAAGACGCTGATCTTGTTGCCCGTCATCTGCAGCCCTTGCTAAAAGAAGCTTTATTAGACACGCCTGCAGTACTCATAAACGGCCCTCGGCAGTCTGGCAAGACGACGCTTGCCCAGCAGTGTGCACCCAAGTTCCCCTACATATCACTGGACGATGCCACTCAACTTGCTGCCGCACAAAACGATCCTGTTGGTTTCGTCAATCGTATTGATTGTGCGGTGATTGACGAAATCCAACATGCCCCAGGCCTGCTGTCAGCCATCAAGCTGTCAATTGACAGCGATCGTCGACCGGGTCGTTTTCTTTTGACGGGCTCGGCCAACATCATGAGTTTGCCGATGATCTCTGACAGTCTCGCCGGCCGAGTGGAGGTGCTCACGCTTTTGCCATTATCTAACGCTGAAATAGCGGGGCATTCACCGGATTTTCTTGAGCGAGCGTTGACCCAGCGTTGGCATGATCGCGATATTGCCGCACAACTGGTCATTGGTGACTCTATAATCGAGCATGTTTTGACTGGTGGTTATCCGGAAATGCGAAGCCGCACGAGCATGCGCCGGCGGCAGGCCTGGGCACAGTCATATCTAACCACGTTAATAGAGCGTGACATTCAGGATGTCGCACGCATAAACGATGCGACCCGTATTCCGCAGTTGATGGTGATTCTCGCCATGCTGTCTGGACAGATGCTTAACTTGACCCAGATAGGCGGTCAAATTGGGCTTAATGCTCACACCGTTGAGAAGTACATCGGCATCTTGGAGAAGTTGTTCTTGGTGCGCCGTCTGCCCGCTTGGCGACGCAATGAATTGGTTCGTTTGATCAAGACGCCAAAGATTCATTTCATGGATGCCGGTCTTCACGCGGCTCTAGCACGTGTGAGTCCCGAATTACTTGGGGTTGATCGAACAGGTTTCGGTGCAATCCTTGAGAGTTGGGTGCATGGCGAACTCCTCAAGACCCTTAGCTTGACGTCAAAGCAGTGGTTCTTGTCACATTATCGCGACAAAGATCAAGTCGAAGTCGATTTTGTGGTGGAATCGCCCCTGCGAGCGATCTTGGCCATCGAAGTAAAAGCAGCGGCTACAGTCACCGCCGCTGATTTCAAGGGTATCCGTCGGTTTCGCGACCAATGTGGCGAGGCGTTTGTTAGCGGCATCGTGCTTTACAACGGGCGTGAGGCCCTGCCTTTCGGAAAAGACTTATGGGCTGTTCCGCTGAGCTATCTCTGATGCTCAGCTGTCAGCTGTCTTGATTTTTTATCCGGGTGAATTGCCCCGGGTTCATTTCTAAATGGATTTTTTAACCACGCCGTGTCTGCGGCCGCACCATCTGATTGATCAGCAGCTGTCTCCAAGCATGTGAGCTAAGTACATGCGCCAAATACTTGAGCCAAGCACGTGAACCAAGTCTATAAGCCAAGTATTCAGCAAGCCTTGTGAAGATCTCTTGAATTGGTTTTGATGCCTTCACTTCTAATTTGATGCCTTGGCGGCCGCGTTAGAGTTCACGCCAGTCACACCAACCACACCAGTCATGACGGGTATCGTCCAAGCCCAAGAAGTCGTTCCGCATGGCTATGTGGGTTCGTGACGTAATGAGGGGGTGGAGCGATGGTCGGCGCTAGACTCATTGTTGGCTCAGCATCCAAAAGTGGTTAGCGTTATTAGGGTTGATATGGTGTCGCCAACGCCACGGCATTATTGACAGCATCAGTAGCGAAAACACTCATTCCAGTGATTGCACCGATGAAGCACAAGGCTTAAGCTGCAATACTGCTGGGTTCCGGTGCCGACGGCACGTCGACACCGGTCTGGGAGGGACGTGGTCGCTATTCTCCCTATTTCCCCATATCCACGATGTCCTCTTTTATAAATGCTTGGTGATGCGCTCGCCCCTCACGCGCAAGAAAACCACATTGGTGCGACCAAACCCATCGAGCAGTTTGTCGGCATTTTGTTATGTCGTCATGTTTACTCGACGGCATTCGAGTTATCCACGGCGCCGCTGCAGCGCCCCTCTATGGCGCAAGGCGAGTGGCGCGGTGGGTACCCGTGTGCGCGGCAGCAATGGCAGTCCTCGCTACTGTCTGATTAACTCGAGCAAACCCAGAAATGAATAACACCATCGACGGCTTTGATGCCATCTTGATGCTGCAGCCAAAACGCAGGCTGTTATCGAGGTCACATACCGCCCGTACCTGTCGACCGATTTAGAAGGTCCGCAAATGGACCCGCGTAGTTCACCCGTGCAGCCACCCGGTGCTCACGCGATAACAGCGACGCGGCCTGTGCTTGCTCAGCCTCTGTTGCGTTTAAAGTGCCGCAACGTCTGGGCAGAGAACATCTGGTTGCGGCCAACAACGTGACTCGGCACCAGTTTCCCGGATTGAACGTAGCGACGCAGGGTGGGTAAGGAGACTTCAAGGTACTCTGCAGCCTTCTGCACAGAAAATGGTTCCTGCTGCAGGTGGCCGAATACCTGTTCGTGGCTAAAGTCATCGTCACGAAAAGTGCTGCCTGTGAGCAATGAAAAAAACCGAGTGCGCTCCGCCGCAGGCATGCGCTTCATTTCAGAAAACAGATCCTCTGCTGAGAGTGACTGGTTCATGTCGTGGCTCATGTCGTTGCTCATGCCGTTCTCCTTTGCTGCTCTCCTGACGTAAGTCATGCTTCAACGCTTGTTAAAAGTTCGAAAAAATTCTCATGTGACCCCACTTGATAGAAATCGATGATTGAAAACTCAAGAGGAAAGTCGAGAGAGGTGAATCCTTGCTCGCAGAGTATCTGCTCGTAGATCGATACGCCACGTAAAGTGGACCCCGAATTTTAGACACGGGTTTAAGCTATTGTCCTGGAGGGCAATAGCATGTCAGAAAG